>WLWD01004215.1_pt1:0-12500 | contig 43893 bp, 35 predicted proteins | sample 6712731 | NCBI WGS metagenome assembly WLWD01 (sample SAMN12718690, study PRJNA576275) | sponge metagenome | isolation source: marine sponge | host: Mycale hentscheli | place: New Zealand: South Island, Marlborough, Capsize Point | collected 2014-11-01 | reverse complement strand
ATTCAGCTGTGTAAAGATTACAGTATTGCTGGAAGTGCACCAGTTGTATCGCAGAAGGCACCGCGCAGTGAGTTCGTACCCAGGTTGTCTCTACTACACGTATACTACAATGCTAACCACCAACAACATCTTCACTACTTAATCCCTGACGGCGGACTGACGACGCGGTACGGGGGTTGCACAAAAAGCACAGGCTTTTTTTTTTATAATTTTTTTTTTTTCGCGTGGGTGTGTAAAGTAAAGTTTATTGTGAAGGCCCAATGTGACAAAAAAAAAAAAAAAAATACAGGCAACAAAAATTAAAAAGAGATTAGGTTTGAAATAATCCAGTAAAGTAATACAGGTGATTAAGGTTGAGTCAGTGTCAGTAACAGATAAAAGGTCTTGGAGGAGTTCGGTGCTGCTGAGGCGGCAATTGGTGTGACTGTCGAGGACGTGGCAGAGCAAGGAGTCTCTCTGCTGATCTCATCACGCACAAAGGGCATGCCTGCATGGCATGGGATGGGAAAGTGATAAAACCCGTACCAAATTAATTTATAAAAAGGGCGGCGCGCACCGCGCGCGCACAAAACCATCAAAAGTAATAATTAAGTGCACACCACAAAACATGCGACTTCCTACTTCCGTTCAATATATGTTGTAAGGGAGGGGGGGAGGTATCTAGACCCGTTCCGCGGCGAGAGCCCTCCACTTTATTACTCTGCAGCGTCTCTTCCAGCTGTGCCACGCGGGGATGGAGCTTCTCCGAGTGATTTTTTTAATCTTTTGCTTTAGACTTCGGGAGACTCTTGGTGAGTGCAACCAGCGTAGTTGTTGTTGTTATTTCTATTTTCGGATACTTTACAAACTTGAGATTCTGTAACCATATCTCAGGTTGCAACCTGCCATTAGGTGGTACCAGGTGGATTGTGTTTGGGCTGGATGTTGAAGTAAGGTGCCCTAACCATAGGTCCCCAAGATGGTGGCTAGTTTCTGACCCTTGTGAGCCATCTTCAGCTAGAGAGCTGACAACTTGCGCCAACAGACAATCCTGTAGTGTGTCCAACTCCACTTACATGGCGGAAGAGGTCTGCACCGTGTGCTGCGCTAACCCTGATGTCTCAAGTTTGACCAGAGATGCAATCTTCTCCTGTAACAACATTGGAGGTGAGGCGGTCGCCATTATTCATGCATGCACACACACATAGCTGCACAATTTTAGAGTCTGGGGAATGGGAGGGATAGCACTTTAGATTTAGTACTGTGCATTTTAAAACAGACAAAAAAAAACTTGTGGATTTTAGTACTATTCGCTAGTTTTGCAAGTAGTATGGTTGCTACCACTAATTATCTCCACATGCATGTGAGGGGTGGTGTCCAACTCTCTGCATACATGCAGGGAAGAGGGATCACATACCTTGTAACATTTTGAGCACCCTCGACTTCTTTCATTTTCATTTAGATTCTTCCCATTGCCCATTTCCACCAAGTTATTAGTGTGTTAGTAAGCTTTGCAGCTTGGCGAGCGATGGCATGTATCCCGGCAAGTACTGGATCATGATATGCACTCTACCATAGGTGATAGCTGTGCTAGCTTGTTAACTGAAGCAAGCTGCTCGCTCGGTGTTTCTTCTTAAAAATGATTTTCTCAGTTATGGCCCCAAGTCTTCGTAGACAACCTGTACGGTTGTATTAGAAATATTTTGTTTAAGTTGTTCTGTACTAACAAGTTCACGCATCAATAAAAGGAAAAGAAAAAATTCTTATTTTTAACTAATTTTATTAGCTTCCTATCAGCAACCTTGCCTTGATGAGGTTGTGGTGCATGTCAATATGCTGAGATAAGAATTCTTCTGCAGGTCCAAGCAAGGAATGGTGACCTGGTTTTGAGTAATGAAATTCATTATCAGGAGTGTCCCACCTTTCTGAGGCTGCCGAAGGTCTGTGATAAGTGCTGTGGTCTAGGCCATATGCAACTTATCCTCACCTCCTAACCTTTGACACTCCCAAAGCACATGCTCTCACACACACACACACACATGCACTCACACACACACATGCACTCACGCACTCGTGCATCACAATTTGTGTGTGTGTGTGTGTGTGTCTGTGTGTGTCTACTTAAAATGAAGTTGCTTCTGCCATTGGAATCACACAGGTCATGTCCAAGCACTAATTCTGGTTAGTTTTGCCCCCACCCAATTTCCCACTTGCAGTGGCCTATCAATAAACCCACATCTGAGGGTGATTTGACCTGTGTCAATTTTTTATGTGATTATCTAGTATCAGATTACTGTCCCCCCCAATTGTGGCCTGGTGCAGCCTCCTTCTCTTGAGTTTTATCTAACTAGTTGGGGGGGGGGGGGGGGGGGGGGGGGAGGTTTATAGGAGCACGGGCTTTAGTTTACCATCCTTCTTCTATTATCCAACTGGCTCTAATCTGGTTACTATATCTACTAGACAGTGACAGTCTCAAATTTCTTCCATGACATGCTAAGCTCTAACTTCTTGTCAGGGGATACATTTATATTCGAAATATATACATGTCTGGAGTTCTGGTATTTCTGGGCTTCAAATGTGCAGTGAGAAGTCCTACATAGCCTTGGATTGAGGTGTGTGTCTTACATAGTGTTGTTTTCATATCGTAATTCTATCATCCTCACTTGCTGGCATTTTCACACTTATCAAGGGAATCCGTGAAATTTGAAGATTTTTCCTTCTTTGTTTTTTTTTGTGCTGTTTTTTTGTTTTTGTTTTTTACTACAAATGAAATCCGATTTTTTAAATCAGGCAAGATGAATAACTTCTCAATTCAGTATAATTCTGGCAAAGCAACTGATTGCGTTTCATGGTATGGTCATTCTTTCCAAGCCAGGCAGTCCATTGTGAAAGGAAATTGTCTGATACCTTTGGAGTATTGGAGGTATTGTATTTTTTCAAATTTGCATTTCAATCTAAGATTCAAAGAGAGTTGAGTTGCTGAAACTTGAGTTCCTCCATAGCACACGGATCAGTTCCTCACAAGAAGGGGTTAGTGTTGGAGAGGTGGGTCATTTGGCCGTGTAAACTAGCAGGATCGCTGCAGGCCATGCCGGATATATTAGGAATGCACAAGTGAGTCATATTGGATTACGTGATCGAGTCAGTGACCGTAACCAAGTGGTTGTGGTTATAGCCTGGGTTCAATCCAGTGAGGAGTGCGGGGAAACTTCTCCCCAAAACTTCCTAGCTTCCCCCCTCCCCTATTCTCAGCTTCTCCTCTAATATTTGCATGCTGTGTGCAGTATGCCATTAGGCTGAACCCAGATTATAACACTTCACTCAAAATAGTTTCATACTGAGTGTTCTTGGTGATAAAGAAAAAGTCTTCTTTTTTTTTGTAACCAAATTGTTAAGTAGAATCTGATAGCACAAATTTCTTCATAGAGACAGTCAAAATCGATCTAGGATTAGCATCCACCCCCACGTGTACCAGAAATGTTTACATTAAATGTTATCGCGCAATACATCCGAAGTTTTGTCTCATCAACTTGTGTGAAGACGGGAGGCAAAAAAAAAGCACCAAAACAAACCACATTGTCTTTCTGGAGTGAAACTGAGAACAATGGTGGAAGGGGGTGAGGTTAGGGGAAACCAAAGGTATAGCTGACCAAAACTGCAAATGACTTGAGGTCTCTTTCACTTTAGTTCCCGTGTCTTTGGCACCATTGAGCTTGTCCGTGGATCTCTCTATTCTGTGTAGTTCAGAGATAATATTCAGTTTGGCAGGCAGGACTGACAAAGCTTGTAGACCAGGTGGCAGTTTTATGTTGGAAACTGAAACTCTTCATATGCAGGACCCTTCTTGTGTCCAGTGTTGGGTGTGTTTGTCCTCTGAGATAGCAGTGTCTGGTGTGCCGTGTTGTGTCTGAGATTAGGAACATTAGAAGTCAATCCCACCTCAAAAAACAGCTACTGTTGGATCATCAAAAGCTTCTTTTTTTTTTGGTTAAAGAATGTGGGAGAACAATGCAAATGAACTTGGCTGCTTTTTTTTTTTCATGGGACTTTCAACTTTTTTTTTCCTTTTTGCTATTCTACATTTTCAATGGACCTTGTGGTTTTGTTGTTGTTTATTTCTATTTTATTTTATTTTATTGTTTTAGTAGCAGTGGTGTACAGTTAGAGATGGGGTGGGGGAGTGGGGTTTGGTTGTGGAGTAGAATAGGAAATTTGGTGGGAGTTACTGAATAGGTCATTATAGTCCAACCCGTATATTTAGCAGTAATCCCTAGGAGTTATGTATTCATAGGATATAGAAAGAAAGTCAACCATTTTATTAACTTGTGCAAAAGTACCTGATGAATGAAATTTAATTTATTTGTTTGTGTGTGTGTGATAATTTCGAGCAGTCTGCCCTGTTGTTAATGTCAATTATCCTTCTCTAACCACTGCTGGAGGCACTCTGAATGTTGAAACTGTGGTGTTTGCCAAGCCACGCCCACTCCCCAACACTGTCAATGTCAGAGCCGTGTACAAGACATTGAATTCTGCGACGTATACCTTGAACGACTCGATGGCGGATGGCCACAGCCACAAAATCCCCAACACTGTGAACTATTATTCTTTCTTCCATTCCTTCGTGGTCCCTAGAAATTCCATATCAGGGGAACATGTGGATTTGTTTGTAAACCCAACGGGATTGTTCCATTCCGAATGTCTAGGAGAAAATCTCATTGTGGGCAAGACTAACATCATTAACGGTGAGTGTTTTAGTAGGTAAGGGATGGTTGCTGGCTAATATTGTCCTTTTTCTTTTCTCTCTCCTCTCTCTCTCTCTCTCTCTTTTTTTTTTATGTTTTTTTTAATTTTTTTTAAATTTTTTTAATGTATCAATTATTGAGGAAGTTATATATTTGGAGTTTTTCCAACCCATTCTGGCATGGTTTTTTGTTGTTATTGTTTTATCATTATATTTTCATTTCACTGTTCTTCTCCACACAGGTAGTAAATATATCCAGCGATTATTTTTACAGTTTTCTTGGAAAAAAGAAGTCTGTTGTTTGTCAAAGCTTATAATACATAGTTAAAGTGAGTTGTAGCCCTAAGCACAACAGACTGTCTTCCAAGCATGGGTGTGGCCTACTTGTGGTTGCCCTCTCTCTCTAAGCTTTCTTGGCATCACCACCAGAGGCATCTTTTATTTTCAGCTTCCTAGCCGCTGTTTTCTGGCAAAGGCACTGTTTTCTGGCAAAGGCTGGTGGTGTCTTGGCAGAGAGGTTGAGTGCCTTAGTGACGTTTGATGTAATTGTGGTTTACCAATGTGTTCCACTCTGGTCAGCCGCATTTCCACCCCCTCACCCTTACCTAAAATGTCTTGAAAGGAGACAGAGTTCTTCTTCGGTTCTTTTTTAGCTGTGTGCTGAGTAGGGAAACAAAAAGATATCTTTTTTCAAAGAGGGCTATTTTGGTGTGTACCTTACTAGCGTGGTCTTAAGTCTTCTTTGAAGTTCTTTTGTTTTATTTTTGTTAAAGATTTATTTATTTATTTCTTTTTCAAGTCTACAAAGTTTGGTATGAAATGGTTAACTTTTTTATGCAGATTAGGTATATTAGTTGTAAGTGCCGTGTGTGGACATGTGTGCATGTCATGTGACATGCTTTCCATTCCTTTCTTTCAACGACGGCACGAGTGATGATTAGGAATACATTTAATGGTGAATTTGGGCTTCAATTTTCTTGTATTGCTTTTGTTGGTGTTGTCATGAATGAATTGAGCTGATAACTACTAGCTAATAACTCACTAGCAGGCAGATAGCAACTCTAAGAAAACTGTAATGCTTTTGTTTTACCAGTAAACTTGTAATGACTAAGAATATTATCAAAAATATTTACTTTGCTTGGGAATGGAAGAATGTTTGGTTGGGTCTTTAATTGTATATTAATTTTTTATCTTTACTATTATTTTTTTATTTGTTACTACTGCTGCTGCTGCTAATGTATATTTTTTTTTATTATCTTTATGAGTCTGTGTGAAACTCCTCCCAGATTCCTCATTTCTAGTACAGTAAAACGTCTCTTATCCAGACGTCTAAGATACGGGCAACTCTATTATTCGGGCAGGTAAATCATAGAAAATTGCAATTAAAACAGTGGGCGAATGCAAATAATTTGTAGTTTTCAAGTTACTCCAATTAAAAATGTATTGCTTCTGAGATATGGGCAATTTCTAGTTACGGGCACCCCTCTGTCCCAAGCCGCCCAGATAAGGGACGTTTTACTGTACTGTTCTGCATTATGCATGTATGTGAGTTTGTGTGTGTGTGCATGTTTGAAGTATTACAGAGCAAGCAGTGTAGAAAAATAAAACAAAAACATGAAAATAATACTAAGAGTAGTTCATGTCGGTGTGCATAGCTCACAGATGTAGATTGTGGCAGAAGCAGTTCATTCAATGCACATGTCAACAATTGTGGATGAATGTGTATGTCACTGTGGTTCCCAACTATTCATGGTGATTGATTAGGGTTTCCCCTAATGGAAAATTGATCAGTTGTCTTTCGTAATGTCTGCAATAACTATTTTTCCAGTTGATATAACTGTTTGCTAGTGCACATGTGCGGTTGCCTCCCCTGCGGCTTGTTAGTGTACAGTATGTAAAAAAAAAAAACGCCGCAGCTGCAATCTGTGATGACGTCATTTCTGTTTACTCTTCTTTTTTTTCTTCTCCTTGTTCTACATATCTTTGCACGGGTCTACTATTTTGCAACAAACAGCGGCGTGATTCCAAGAGTGAGGAGTATTAGGTGTTTGTTGTAATCAAGACACTGCCACTCCCTGCATTGATCTCATTAAGACTTGCCTACAAAGCCCTGAGTTTCTGCCAAATTCCTGCAGTGAGTGAACGAGTGGGTATTGGAAGCTCTTGAACTTTCTCATTAGTGCCAAGCCATATGTGTTCAATCATCCATCATGTGTAGAACTCCTGGTTTTGGCTGTCTAAAAATCTGAGGAGTTATATAATAAATTTCTCGCAGTTTGGCAAAGCAAAACTTCTAGCATGATATGCGTCACTAATTGCCGAAACATTACGGGTTTTTTGTTTGTTTGTTTGTTGTTGCTTTTTGTTGTTGTTTTTTGTTTTTGTTTTTTCCCTCTTGTTGGTTGACTGGCTGTTTAGTACTTTAGACCTCAGTTGAAACAGTGCCGTCAACTATGGGATGGTATATTTTTTTCATCTGTGCACGTATTTACGCAACTATTTCTGTGGCAGGATTGCGGACTCGGTGTTGGCATTCACATGGTGTTGATTTAAATAATTTAATTAGCTCTAGTTCCGCAAGGTGTGAGAATAGTTGTCAGGTTTGAAGAGTTCCAAGATCTGGGACTTTTACATAAGAGTTCCCTAAACCTGGACCTCATAGTTCCAATGTATAGAGAGTGCCAAGATTTGGAACTTTAGTCAAGGTTGAGAGTTCCAAGGTCTGGGACCTCTAGTTCCACTGAGGTCTGGGAACTTTAAGTCAGAGTTAAGAGTTTCAAAATCTGAGACATTAAACTCCAAGGTGTGCAAGCAGTATAGCGTTTCAAGTCATTTTCAGTTGCTGCCATCTTAAGATTGATATTAATTAAGACCAGTTTTGGTTGTCTCTTCGTTGTTCTGTCGGACTTGATTTGAACTGCAAACTTAATTATAAAAAGTAACTGTCCTTTGTTCAAACATTAACTAACACATTTTCCATGGGCAGTGACACTTTATTTTAAGACTTCATTTCGGTCATTGCTTTTGTTACCTAGCACTAATCTGAGTTCCTTAAATGGAAGCCATTTTACTCTCGACTGTTTTATTTTGTCTGTGCAGTGAATAGAACCATACCAACCGATCCACCATCAACAGATGGGACACCTGCTTCTGGGTCCAGTGAACTTGGTGAGCTTCTAGATGAGTCGTTGTTTAGTCTGGGAGCGGGCTAGGAAAGTGTATGCGTTGTGTGTGAGCAAGACAGTTCTGTCTTTTCTTCTTTTGGTTGTGGTGTGGAACTACATTTAAATTATGGTCAATTTGTGGGTGGCATTCATTTGGACAGCAGATTTCAATGAAGGTAGCTGGTATACATTTGTGTGTTTATATAATATTTAGTGGCCCAACTTTATAAAATTGTGTGTGTGTGTGTGTGTGTGTGTGGACAGTTGGTGGTACTACTACTGCTACTAGCAAGGACTCTGAAGACAATACAAGTATATTTTTGATTTGTATTTTTTTTTTCCTCCTTTCAGTGACTTTTTTATTTGTGTGAAATAGGCAAGTTTGCCCTGGATTATGCATCACTGGGCATTGGCATTGCAGTGGGCGTGGCAGTGATGCTATTGCTACTGTTTGTGATAGCATCAGTTGCCATGGGTGTCATGTGTTGTCGAAAGTGCCCCAAGTCCAGTGGCAACTCATCTTCTATAGAATTGACAAGTATGTTAGAGTTACTTTCAGTAAAGCACACCTGAGATTTTTTTTTTTTTTTTTACATAAAAAGGGTCGAAACTTTGCAGAAAGACAGTTAATAATATAGTAATTACACTATTGTTTGAAGATTGGGGTATTTAAAAATTGTTAATTAATTATATACGTACTGCTATGTTGCAGTTTAGATGATTCACTTACGCAAGTTTGACTTTCAGAAATTAATGCTTGAATTTATTAATTTAGAGTTGCTATAACTAATTAGTGTGCCCCTGTCTCCTAGGAGATTAGTCCAGTCAATTTGTTTCCCTCCAGGTGGTACATGTAGCTTGTAGTTGTTATCCTCTATTGGTAGAATGTTCGACAATACTAAATTATGGAACAGTTTCCGATGGATTGTCTAGTCGGGCTGTCAACCCAGACGCTTGTCTCTCTCATTTGCGTAAAAATAAGACTTGATACTTTCCTTAGTTCAATTTTTGTTGGTGTTGTTTTTGTGTTGAGAGATGACTCCAAAATACCTGTGGTGTAATATTATAGATATACAATATATATATATATATATATATATATATAATATATATATATATAATTATTATTTTTGACACTTTACCAAGTTTCAGATTTTGCATATTGTAATGTGTGCGTGCGTTCACTACGAGGAACTAGGGATACATGAAGAGCGGCATTCTGCTGATGAACTCACTTTCATAGGGCTGGCTGCCCGACAGCAGAAGCCCGTGCTATGAGAGCACACTTGTGTTCACTTATAGCCCATGGCATGTCAATTCTTTGTCCAATTACTGTCCGGATGGGAAATTTTTTTTTTCTGAATTAGCTTGTTTATAATGAGGAGAGGCATCTGTGCTCAGCTTCACCTCATGCTATTTCAATCACATTACTTGTACTATTAATCCCAAATAGCAGCATGGTTACCCGTGCTATTACTCGTATGAGCATGTTAGCCCTATCTCATGACTTCAAGTTAACATCGTTTTTTAAGAAGCTCAATCCTAGTGGCACTTTAGCATAATCTTCTGACAAACAGTGTGGGTGGGCATTGCATAGTGGACCGCATCTATTGCTTCTGTCAAAGCACAAGTATTTATTCTCAAACTGTAAATACCATAGCAATAACAACAATAACAAATATTGGGCTGTGTAGCCACAGACTCGATACTAGTAGTTTCAAAATCCAGTTTATAATTTATTTTTTCTATTTCCCCCCTATTTCATGTTGTCACATAGAGTGTGGAGGCACTGGGTGGGTGGGAGGAGTCAATGGTTGTATTGTTTGACAGTGTTTGATAATTTCTGGTGTGTTTAGATCACCAATTGCTGACCGGGACTCCAGCCACCACTCCGGGAAGCTGTTACGAGAAACGAGTGCTTGGCGGAAGTTGCTCTCAAGAGACCCCGGCGACAACGCCCACTGAGAGTGACACGCTCCTGAACGGGGCTGCTTCTCAGCTAAGTTCTCGCAACCCTCCGACTACGCTGTCATCGGAATTCCCTTCATCTCGCTCAAACAGTTCTGCTTTTATGTCGGCTGAATTTATATGCCCACCAGCTGCTGAGAGGCTAATGACAGGCCAGCCACCTCCCCCCTGCCAGCCGCCTCCTCCTTCTCAGCCACCTCCTCCTCCCCACCCGCCTCCTCCTTGCCAGTCTCCTCCCCCTAAAGACCACCCACCTCAGCCTCCTCCCTCTCATCAAGGGCCATCTTACTCTAATCATGCGCAGTTCCCCCCTCCCTCTGGTAGTCATCCTCAAGGGCCTCAGGTCAGTGGCAGGAGATGGACATAATATTACAAATTTCTTGATTGTTGACTTTTTCATATTTGTATTAGAATTAAGGTATAATATCCACCCGTTAACAACAGCTCTTGAAAAACAGCAGCTTTTAAAAGTGTTGTCAGACTATAAATACGTAGAGGAAGAGGTGATAGCACAACTTACCTGTTGATTTTAATTACACTATCGTCTCAGTTGAAATTGTACATGTGTGTATGGTGCACTGCTGGACAGTGAAGCCTTGAAGTGCTGATGATTCACACTAGTGGTACTTACTCAAGTGGTATTGCTGTTAAAGTAGCTGTTGAGAGTACCACCAGATAGTCAGTTAGTAGTCATTTTGTCTACCAATGATGTCCCTTTTTGTCTTTTATTGTTGTTGTTTTGTTGTTGTTTCTAGCTTCACACTTCGCATGATAGCAGACCTTCTACTCTCGAGCCAAGCTATTTCACTCATGGAGAAGTGGTAAGGGGTCATTATAATAACAAAGTATGGTCATATCCTCAGTTTACTAAATTATTGTTCATTGTTCATTTTCCCAGATCTATTTGAGCAAGCACTACAACAATGATCCCGGTGTGTTGGTGTAATAGTTACCATTCACACTCTCCTCTTCTTCTTGTATTCCAGTTGGTTGGCTCAAAAGTTTGGCTTGAGGGCAAAGTTATACCCATCATCCAACAGTCTCTTCACTGCACACGTACAGCATCATCAATCAATAATTTAATATTTTCACATTTGACTCCTGTGCAGCAATTTTCTTCATTTGCTTATTTTTTTGTGTGTACAATGAGTTAGAATTATTAAAATTTCTACATCGGGTAAAGATCGTTACTGTTGGTAGCTTCGTGGAATGCGCATGTGCGCTAGAGATGTTTAGCGCTCTGCGTGAGCAAAAAAAAATCGATTAGCAGCAGAGGTGGCATGTTATTTTAAGTGGGAAGCTTGAGCTGAGAACACTGTTTAAAGTTAGAGGAATGAGCTTGCAGGTGTACGTGACGTACGAACCAGACGGGAGTCCTCTTCTGTCGACCAGGGCCGAAAAAACCGTGCAAATTCTTGTAAGTTTGGATAGGAGGGGGCGTAGCTGAGGGTAATTTATCTGGGTAGAAAAGGGCTTGAGATTGACAGGAGCGGTGGCTTAAACACATGTCTAGAGAAAAACTACATTAGTTGTATCATGGCCTGCACATAGCAATTTATAGAGTTGTGTATTGAAGTGTGTGTGTGTGACTGGTACAATTCAACCATTCAAGCCATCAAACAGCACAACAGCAGGAAGGAAATCCAATATTTGCTGACTGTGCTGTTTGTCCTTGCCAGGGGTGTTTGCATGACCTAGCTAGAGCTCCCACCTGGTGTGTTTGTAATGACCAGCTGGCAGTATACTACCCACTGCACTAACTGGGATTCTCCTAATCTTCTCCAGCTAGTACTAGAGTGCAAGAGAAGGCAACGTGACTAGTCTATAAATGGAATGTAGTTGGTGAAGTCTCGTGGCATGGTCTCGTAAGCGCTGCATCAAGCATGGGAGTCTACTAATTGGGGACCACAGAATTTAATTGCATGTCCTGTTAATCTAATCAAGTATCACAAAGCGTTTGACTGGATCCATGCCCAACCGAAACCCGGGCATGCTCAGTCACTGCCAGTGACACCTGCAAGTGGCAATTTGAATTAGCAACATACCAGTTAGGGTGATCAAGGGCCAGTCAGTCAGTGCACGGGACCACAATGACTATATATTAAACACTCACTGTATCTATTATATATATATATTTTTAAACTATTTGCAGCTAGTGATGGAGTTGTGGGCATACTGTGTTGGGATTATGATCGTCCTAGCAACAGTGTGTTAATACGAGCATGTAGCATTAGTTGCTTGTATGGTTTAGTACAGAGAGTAGGAAAGAAGCATTACGATCATTCAATGAGAGCTGAAGAATGCATGATTTAAAAGAAAGTACACTAGTATGGGGAAATGACACACTCGAGTGCAGAATGCTGGATCCATGCCCCCCTCCATGTCTCTTAACAGTTGGTGCCAAGCCTTTTTTTTTTTTTTCCTTCAACTTACAAATTCCTCATTTTCTTTCTTTCTTTTTTTTTTTCTTCATTGCAGGTTTCACGTCTTCAAAATGGAGCTGATGTTAGTAAAGAAGTATACTCACTGGCTCAGAAGGAGCTCAGACACTCGGTGGAGGACTATATCCTCTACTGGCCAGACAGAAAAGTAAGACATTACAGTGCTGGTACAGTTGGCTAGCTTTAAATTGATATTAAATTGTATTT
>WLWD01000049.1_pt1 | contig 43906 bp, 27 predicted proteins | sample 6712731 | NCBI WGS metagenome assembly WLWD01 (sample SAMN12718690, study PRJNA576275) | sponge metagenome | isolation source: marine sponge | host: Mycale hentscheli | place: New Zealand: South Island, Marlborough, Capsize Point | collected 2014-11-01 | reverse complement strand
GGCACTCACTGGTTGTTCTTTAGCTTGAAGCATCTCCATAGGCTATATAAATGCTCAGAAAGCCACGTGGTTCGCTCCATCACAAAAATTAATCCTTTTACTGGTATGTTTTTGACTACCAGTTGGGTAACATGTAAAATGTGGGAATATTTTCATTTTTGTAAAGACGCTTCAGCAAGAATTGCTGAATAAGCTAGAGTTTTTATTGTAATTCTTTCTTTGGCCATTTTTTCCTTAAGCTTGCATGGGTATAATCATAGAAACGATGTCCCGCATTCTCCGAATTCAGCTGGGTGCCATTAGAACGGTTCACTGCCATAATTAAAACCTGTTGTTGTTGTTGTTTTTTTACCAAAGAAGCTTTCGCCCAAATCAGCCAAAATTTAAACCTTAGGAAGTTTGATACTAAAGGTTTCAGAAAACTGTAAAAAAAAATTTTTTGAAAAAAATCAGGTAAATTGACTTTACTGTGTGTTTACTCAATTTTAATTTATTGTCACAACGGTCGAATTTCTCATAGCCAGTCACATATGTATATTGTTTGGAGCAAATGCTGAATTTGCTTTTGAAAAAAAAAAAAGATGTAAAGCTTACTGAAGGGGTAATAGCTCACAAACTTCACACACTTACTTAAAATGCATTGAAATAGGGAATAAATGATTTAAAAATTTTCACATGTGGCTGGCTGGATACATTCCACTACCAAACTTAATCTAATTATTATTTCTTGTTGTTATTGTTATTTAGTGTTTGCGGCAATTAAATTTTGACAACTCTGTGCTGACTCAAGTAGTGATGTCCCATTCTGGTAGAATGTTGTTCACTGGAACAGCCACAGGCGCCATCAGGGCAGTCAAATATCCTCTGACAGAAACAGGGGAGTGGCAGGACTATCAGGCTCATGCATCTACCATAACCAAGGTGAGGGAAGAAAAATACCAATAATGATTTAGTCATTCTCGGCTGGAATAATTATAATAATAGTAAATTTTCTCGTTTTTTAGAGCCAATAATATTGTTAATTAAAACTTGACCCGACATTTCGACTTGTTGCCGAGAAAATTTACTATTAATACCAATAATATATAAATATTATAATGTGCCACTTCTTGATTTCTATACATGTCTAAGATTTCATCATTTTTATTGATCAGTTTTTCCCTTTGATTTCTGCAGATCTGTATGTCTTATGATGACCAGTTTTTATTCTCTGTGGGTTTGGATGGCACTCTGTTTGCATTCAGAGTTGTAGACAAAGAAGGAAGGGGACTGAAGAGAGAAAAAGACATAACTTTTTCAGAGGAAGTTTTAGTCACTAAATCAGACTTGGAAGAAAAGGTACTTTATTGTACTATAGTATATTGTCACATGTAGGTAGATCTACCATCTAGGAAACTACTCATGAAGTTTATTATGCTCTCTAATAATTACATACAAAATTATTATTGTGCTAGTGAAATTTGTGCAGACATAGAGCTGAGGAATCAAATGTATAATATTATTATCCTTATTAGAACACATTGATGTCTGAACTAAAAACCCGAGTAGAAGAACTGAAAATGGAAAACGAATATCAGCTAAGACTGAAAGACATGAACTACAACGAGAAGACGAAAGAACTCACAGACAAATTCTTGCAGGAAATAGAAATGCTTAAAGCTCGAAATGAGGTATTACCAAATCAAGGTGATGTTTATTGCATATTACCATGTCACTTGTATATTGCTGTCCAGAAATTGATAACTGAAAAAGAAACGGATTCTGCAAAGCACCAAGAGAAAATTTTAGAAATGCATGAGAAACAAGCCACTGAACTGCAAGACATTGGTAAAGTTGTGAGATTATGATTATGGTTTGTATGTGCAAGATTGAAAATAATTATTTTAACAGATACGGCCAACAGCAATAAATTAATGGCGGAGTATGAGAAATATCAGGAACTACAGGCCAGAAGTCAAAGATTACAAGAGGTATGCATGTGTGAACTAAAAGGACCAATGGGTCATTTAGAGATATATACACATTATATTATAGATAAATTAATATACAGATAGATATGTATACTGTTTTGTAGCAGACTGAATTACTGAAATGCTAACTGACTTATAAGAGAATTTTTTGAAAGTCCATTAATGTAGCTAATTGGAATTGTGTAGGAATATGAGCAACGAATAGCCAAGAATGAGACAGAGAAGGACCAAGCCCTACAGCAGCTAACAGCATTTTATGAAGGCAAACTACAGGAGAAGAACATGCAGCTCGAACAAGCAGCACATGACCAACAACAACAGCTCAGGGAAGCTGAAGAATTGCAGAGACAGACAGAAGAAGATGTGGATAGAGAGATACTGGACCTCAAGAATCGCTACGAGCGTCAGCTTCGGCAACGTTGGGAAGAAAACACGAAACTGAGGGGTGAAGTCGGAATACTCACTAAAAAGGTACATATAGACACTGGAATAGATTTGAATGATTCAATCACTCTTGGCTAAAGTAATAATAATAATAATAATAACTAGCAAGTACCCCACCACATAGTGGCACTTGACGTATTGCAAAGTTAGAATACAGTAGCACAAGTTATCTTACTCAGTTATCATTCTCTACCATTGGTTTTAAATAAGTTTCTCTCTCCTACTCTCTTTTTTCTGAACTATCTGAGCTATTCTTCTACCTACCTCTCTTAACTTCAGCTCTTTTTCTTGAGTCATGGAGCCCCCTTTTACTTTGTCTATATCTCCTGCTTCTGAATTTCTGCCCTGAGAAACTTTTGTCTTTTATTTCGTACTTTAGCCTTTCTTTTGAAAAACTAAAAACTAACCCCCGCCTTTACTCATTGATTCCACCCGCTTTTTAGTTATAATTAATCGCTCGCCTTTTTGCCTTCTCTTCCCTTCCATTTTAAACCTACACCCCTTAACTCGCCGATTCCATCCGCTTTTCAGTTACGAGTAATCGCCTTTTACCTTCTCTTCCGTACTTTCGCCTTTCTTTTTGAAACCTACGCCGCCTTCCATCGTCAATTGCACCCGCTTTTTAGAAGTAACCAGCACGTTCTACTGATTGTGGCGATACTGTACCTACCATGAATGAATGATGCTTTACCGAACCATACAAAGCTCATGAATTATTCATGAATACACACACCGTCGTCGTCGTTGTTACTGACACACAAGCGCATTATTATATAGATAATAATAATAATAATAATAATAATAATAATAATAATAATAATAATAATAATAATAATAGCAGTATCTCCATTTTTGCAGCCAATTTATTATTTACACTAGCCCCCCACTCCTTTCCCATTCCCCAACAAAAATAAATATAAATATAAATAATTGGCCATAAAACATAAATTGCTGCTACAAGATAATAGCAGACATTAAATAAATAATAAATAAACAATGTTACTACCTCACAATTGTCAACTATTTTTTTATTTTATTGAAGTATGCTGTTGTGTTCAATTTAGGTTGGGAGTCTTCAAGAAGATATCAAGGGCCTCAAAGATGAGATTCACAAACTGAAGCAAGAAACCAGGAAGAGAGATGGTATTATAGCATCTTTGAAAACTGATATTGAAGGTCTTAAGAAAGAAATCCAGGAAAGGGATGAGACTATACAAGAAAAGGTAAGCTATGCATAATATTGCAAAAATAAAAGAATTTCACTTTTACTCTTCTGTAGGAAAAACATATATTCAGTCTGAAAAAGAAAAACCAAGAATTGGAAAAGTTCAAGTTTGTTTTGGATTACAAAATAAAAGAACTGCGTCGACAAATGGAGCCCAGGGAAAATGAGATCAAAAGAATGAAGGAGCAAATTCGAAAGGTATAAAAAGACAAATGATTGTAGGATTTATTCATTGATAAGGAAGTAACTTGAAGTAAAAGTCTAAAATTCAAAAACTTCATATTCTTTTGCATGCTATGCATTTCTCCAATATTAGATGGAAGGTGAACTGAGTGAGTTGAGTAGGGACAAGAAGAAGCTGGAGTTAGCAATGACAGAGAACAAACATCGTCTGGCCGCTACCACCAAGGAGATGATGAATGAGAGGGAGCAGTGCCACAATCTGAAGGTGGAGCTCAGAAATGTCAAAGCTGGACTCCATAACACCTCACGATTCATTCAAGAGCCCAAAGAACTCAAGGAAGCAGTGAAGGCTCTTTACAAGCAGCATCTTCACGACTTTGATAAAGTAATGGTAGTCTATATGATCAATAAATTAATGCAACTAATGTGTTATGGTGCATTTATAGACTGCTCGTGCAGAACAGAAAGCAGAAAATGACATGCAATCTGAGTATGCTCGACAGAGGGAGCATTTGGAGAAAAGTGTGGCATCATTGCGTAGGAAGCTTACTAAAGACAGTGAAATTCATAGAGCAGACACAGTTAGGGTCATGCAAGTAAGTACTAAATACAATGTGCACTAAAAATTATATGGCTCAATTTGAAATGAGAATTTTCAGTTTCTAAACAGTCATTTTTTTTACTAAAAATACATTTGTCTCCATTTTCCGGATTCATGACTTGATATCATCATAATTTCTCTCAAGTTCAAAGATAATGATGGCACATTCAAAATACAATATATACTAAAGTTACTGATGTAAATACTGAATTGCAGGAAAATGTGGTACTTCTAAAAGAAATCAATGACCTGCGCACTGAGCTGAAGAGAACTCGCACCCAGGCCCATGATCTTGAAGCCACTCTGAAGATAGCCAGGAAGCAAGGGTTTGGTGATCACATGAGCAACACTACTTCCACAAGCACAAGCTACCACACCAAGTCTCACAGTTCTGCAGCCAGTCAGCTCATGAAGGCAGAGCCTCAGGATGAATCTAGGATCATAGAGATGCAGAAGATAGAGATTGGAAGATTGAGGACCAAGATTAGAGAGTTGAGTGGAACAGAAAGAAGAGAATTTGCATCTAGTGCAGGGAAACTCCCTCCTATGCCAACTCCTGTTAATGTACAATGATGAATATTATTATAACAATTGAATAATTCTTTCTTCTTTTTTCCACGAAAGTTTCCTTTGTAGATTGTTGTCTGCAATCACAATTGATACATTACATTCAAGTGTTCATGGTAACTAGAGCTGGGTGAGCACTAGACTCAAGAGAGTAGAGTTAAACACACCACATCCATTCTCAGATCACATTTAGTTCATTCCTGCATCCAAGCTGCAGTGATATGATACATTAATGGGTGTGATGGTAGGTGCAGTTAGTAAATCGCCAAATTCCCAAAATTGGGTGTGTGTGTGTATGTGTATGTGTGTACATGTGTGTGTATGTGAGTGTAGGCTTGGTGGTGACCTCTTTTCCTGTACCATTCCATGCATTTCCCAGGCCCGTAGCAAGCAATTTTTGGGTGGTGCGGCTCCGGAAATGGGTGTGGTTAATAGTTTGTGTGTGTGGTTTGTCTATACTTTAGTTACAAGTTTGAACTTATTGCAGGTGGAAGTGGCTTAATCACTGAATTCACAAGTGGATACAGCAATAAAACCAGTAAAAAGGACCTCTAATTTTAAATATTATGAACATTACAATTTTCAAAATTTTTATTACAATAGATTGTTACATAAATGATTAAAGTTCTTAAAACAATAATGCTATGAACTTAAAACTTTGAAAAAGTACTGCTACGGTGTTCGGATTCGTCTATAAATTCATTGACAATACACTTTAAATCTATTTCATCTGTTCTTGTTTTATGAATGTGAAGAAGCATCAAATAATTAAGACGTTCTTGCTTCATAGTACATGTAGATCTTAAAAACGTCTTTATGCGTCTCAAAGCACTAAAAGATCTTTCGGAGGATGCATTCGTAGCTGGCATCACCAAGATTAACTGCAGCAGACCATAGACTTGCTTCCTTTGGCTGGTATGGTTTCTCAGGAACCTCCGCGGTTAGAGCACTCATCAGCTTCGATCGATGGTCTTGCGTGCGCGTGGCTCCGGTGTCGCGGACCCTAAGTGTTTCTGCGCATGCGCTGAAGAGTTGACAAAAAAGTGGTGCGTCGAAATGTTTGTGTGTTTCTTGCTCCCTCTATTTTTTCTCTCTGACCGTACAACCTTGAACAGAATGAAGTAGCAGCATTTTATATAACAGTTAGGCGCTGCCTCAGAGGGAACTACCGTTTTTAGGGTCCCAAAGGTCCTAGGCTGTAGTGTCCTGAGCGCAGCGAGGGCACTACTTAGGGCCTGATGAAGGACCCTAAAATGGTAGTTCATGATGGCTGTGCAGCGCCTAACTAATCTAGAATGTAGTGACTGCTCCTAACAACCGGACACTAAGCACAATCGGAGGGGCACTAAGTTAATAGTGAGTGTCCCTCTTTGAAGGACCTAAGCAGTTTACATTTCCTCTGTCACAATACAAAAACTACAGTAGCTATGTTCTAAGAGACTTTTTAGTTACCTACATAGCACACACATAGCACATATATAGTGGAACGTATGATAATGAAGTCTCTAATGAGCAAATTGCCTCTATTTCAGCTAGCCCCCTCCAATAAAAATGTTTTGTGTATAAGCAAATAACCTCTAATTTTTGAACTGAAAGCTCTGGTCCCAACTGGACTGTAGTCAATTCCAGTAGCTGTACTCTTCAAATTAATATGCATTTTACAAAACAAGAGTTTTGTTGCAACACAAATGCGCACACACACAACACACACATACACGCACTAAATTCATAACTGTTATTGTCACCTGGGTTAGTCAATTGGTACCTGTACTCTCTAAACCATTGCTTTTGTCACTCATAACTTTACTCCTTTAACCTCTGAAGTCATTCAGAAAGTTATTCTTTAGAGAAACATAGTATAGTAGTGAAATTCAAAACAGCTACTCATACCATTGCCCTAGCCCTTACCAAACTGAAAGTTCTATCAAAAACATAAGATAGTGTTAATGTACTCATACTGCTGCTTTTCTGTTAATATTTCCATACCTCTCATTTTTGTTCTCAGAATATTGGACAGAAATTCAGATAGGTGGGTAAAAATATTGAAAGTCATATTACACATAACAAAATACAGACAACAACAAAAACTAAGAATTATAAGCAGAAACATTTGGTTATTTGACAGTTATGGAGCTAATTTAACATAATACATAGTTTCACAACTACCATGCTCATAAGTAGAGACAGAAACACCATTGTTGCTAGCTATATCCAAAGGACAGTAATAAAAATGTGTGTAATGTCAAGACAGAATTGCTCAGTACAGTTTCATAGAGAATACAACAAGAGCAATAGCTATAGATGAAGTAGCATAAGTACCAATTGTCTTGGTACTCTTTCCGGTTACTTCCTTACTGGTTATAATGATTGTTGAGGCTGCCGGTGTCGTGTTCATCACGCCATTTATTGTGGTAGCAAAAGCCTCTGGTGTGGTAGAATTGGTGAATTCCACTCCCGTAACTATGTTTATATTTCTCAGAGAGAATATTCCAAATGCACATCTAGTGAATGGGGCAGTAAAGTCGAATGTAGTTTGACTACACTGTTCTTCTAATAACTGATTTTCTATATGTACAGTTGGACTTGGTAATAGAATGTGTACATTGTCCCATAAAAGGGTCCCTCTCGCACCAATAGAAACCATTGTGTTGACTACTACTGAAGGAATCGATTCTCAGAGTAGAGCTTACCCATGCGCTTCCAGTCACAGGCAGTGTAGTTCCAGTGAACTCATTGTTTAGACTCATCCCAGCTTGATTTCTGTCGGAGGTGTAATACCAAATAATGCTAACACCTCCAGAGTAGCCATCTCGCAAGTAATTGTAACTTGTCTTCCTTCCATGCTGCAGTTCAATGGAGAATTACTCAGTGCAGCAGGAGCTCTTGTGTAACTAACAGAACAATCTTGATTGGATCTACAAGATTGACACTGCAAGGAGTGGAACACAGCCACTAAGGAGAGCAGACTCAGAGCCCAGGACACACTCATTGTGATTGACAGATGAATGCCACAGCTAAAAGATATATTTGTCTCAACTCGATCAACGAAACACACTTCTAAGGTATTGATGCCCATATTTAGCAGAAAAAGTGTTTACACATGAATGACACAACACATACCACACACACACACACACACACACACAATTGCAAAAAATGCAATGCAACTTCTCTAGCTGCTGCTAGGCGGTCATGCACACCTGGCAGAGCCAGGATGCCTGTGCACTAAGCAGGCACTGTGAGCTGTGCAAGCAAAGCTCCTGGAGCCGGCTAAGAGCTCGGCAGGAGAAAGGCCTTTCTTCACAGCAAGTGGTGTGGGCACCTGAAGTCCCACCTGGACCGCACTGCTGTTTCATGAGAAAAGGCCTTGAATTTGCACCCCAGCAAATTCCAGGTACCCAATCACAGCTGCATGGGTGGACTGCTGGTAGGGCTGGTGAGGCTGGTGGGAGGCAGATGGAAAGACTAGATGGAAAAATTGCCAGAGTGGGGATTGAACTCTAGGACCTCAGGCCCTGAGCCAAGGACACAGCCACTATATCACACACACACAGACACACACAGACACACACACACACACATACACACAGACACACACACACACACACACACACACGCACATACAAATACTGTACACTATTATCAAAAAAACGTAAAAAAAAAAGACAATAACAATCAAAATGACAATTTTTGTGGTAGTCTGCAATGGGTTCAGAGTGATGACACAGCTGGGTTGATATTAAGAAATACGTTAAGATAATATAATATTAAGGTATGACACAGCATAGCACTGAACAACAATGATCTAGGGATGGTGGACTCTAAGTGAAGCATGGTTTTTTTTTTGACATTCTTTCCAAACATAATTTACTTCATAGATAAATCTTGGAGCATTTTCAACGGTACTTTTATGAGTATTGGAAGCGAATTAGACACAAAAGCACTAAAATAAAATATGTACTCTACTTAGAAGTGTCCAAAATTAATTTGGTATGTTCAATAAAACAAAATCATGAGCAAATCTGTCTAAGTTAAGTCAGTCAGTAGCAAGTGACTTACTTATACTTAGCTGACTAACATTTGTGATTACCAATATCTCACCTATTGAGAACATTATGACTTTTCATGCTTTCATTGTAACATCACCCCATCTGTCATTATCACATCATTTTATGCCTAGTCATGCTCTCATTTTATTGAGTTGTATATCAGCACCAGAAATTGAAAGTCAGTTCAGTTGATGTTCTTCACCAGTTAGTGCAATTACAGTTAAACTCTAACTATAGCCAATATTCTCTCTGCGACTGCGCAAAGTCTTTAGAGGCTAGCTATCGTAAGGGAGGCTGGGAGATATCAATTCTGGTGGCAGTGATTACTACGTATTGTTGGCACTGAAGTATTTGTGAGGAGATTAGTCTCTGATACTCAAGAAATACATTTATTCATGGTTCCAGAGGCATCTGGTGCCATTTGTTTGCTTTATTTCTACCCAAATTTCTTTTAGATTTAAATATTGAATGAAATGAATGAATTCCTAGATTCTTAACTAGAGTCTATGTTCTGTACTCTGGCACAAGTTTGCATCATTACTCAATCTCTGCTGCCTTCATGCTAGCAATATAGCTAGCTTAATAAATGGCTGATGGCTCGTCTGAATTAATCAGCTCCTTTACATAGTAATGTATAAAGGATCTGTGTATACTGGGTTCATTTAAATTAAAGGTGAGTTTCTTTTTTTCCAAGTACTTTATTAGTCTAACCTCCCTCCCTTCCGTCTGGCGAGCCACACCTCTCCTTCCCTTCCTTTTTCTTAGTTTTCACATGGGCAACTAGCACACAGAGGGAAGAAGGGCTGGGTTGCGAGACTAAGGAGGCTGAGGGTGGAGACTGGACCCCCCCCTCCCATAGTTAAAATACTGCTGAATATGTAGCTGAATATGTAGATAACTTAATCATAAGTGGACAAGAGAAATATCAAACACACACCATGCATCACCAAAGCGTGCTGGATAATGGCCCACTCAATTGCATGTTATTTTATACTAATTCATTTACCTCAAGGAATGTAAATTACACTACATTTGTTTAAACAACTGAGTTTACAATATGCTTATATTGTCATCACATTATTCATTTCAAACATCTTGTCTTGCATGAGGAAAGTGCTCTCACTGGGATCCTTAGAATAACTGATGTCCATTTTGCTAATTGCAAGTTGATACAGCTCACCACAAATACTTGGGCCATGCCCAGAACCAGGAACTGTAAACTGTTGCAAGCACACCCATATATCTCTGACCTAAACATTCATTTACTGATGCACAGTGAGTCCTACATCTTTCTCATGCAATTAGCTGTACCTTCTCACTCACCCAACTAACCTCATGTGTTTACCCTCATGGCACTATTTCATTGGTTAAAATAAGCTCCGCCCATCACATAACCCTTGCTATGCAACCACACATCACCTGATCCTATATACAATCACACACACTTCTTTGTCATTGTTTATGCAAAAGACATCTTGTCTTTAGCTATTTCTTTTTGTCTTTATAGTCCCTTTAATGCGTGTCTTCCTTTGGTTATTTTGCAGCATTGTGGTAACTTTTTTCTGAGGGTGAACTATGATCAAGGTTGGGCCTGACTGATAAAAGGAGCCCATCACTTGCCCACATAAGCTGGTAGAATCTTTGATAATCCATCGACCCGCAGAAGGGATGTTGTCATGATGCAACTATTGAGTCAGGTGTAGAGTTTGTGGATAAATAATGTTGTGTGCTGTCTCAACACACTCAGGAAAATGCATTAAATGCCACAATGAACTCAAAATGATATAATTTCATTATTTCAATACTAGCCTCATCAAACATACATTTAAAATACATTTCATACTTCAGTAAATGTATCACTCCGCATCAATTACAACACAGTACACAACTTATTGTTGCTTCTGTTATTGTTGTTGTTGTTATTTGATGTGGTTTGTTGTTGCTTTCTATTTTGTGAATTATTTTATTGCTTTTTATGACAACTGTTTTTAAAAATTTGTTTCTTTGAATTGCCATAATAGCTAGGCTATATTATATTTAAAAAAAAAAGCATTCCCATATTATAATATAAGGACTGATAATACCATGAGCTATGGATATTAGGTTTTATTAAGAACACTATATGCAATAGTATAGCTATTAGGTAATAAAGGTAAAAGTTGTGAAATGGACTATCTTAGCTATGTATAGCCAAAGTAAAGTGATATGGGTGTGGTTGTGTTAATTGTATAGCCAAAGTAAAGTGCTATGGGTGTGGTTGTGTTGATTGTATAGCCAAAGTAAAGTGATATGGTTGCCATTTGGGACCACGGCTTTCTGTTCACAAATAAGAGGTTGTTTGCTTTAAGAGGGTGGTATATAAGACAAACAGAAGTTTACTATAAAGGTAATTTGCTTGTTAGAGAGTTCACTATCAGAGGTTTCACTGTATTGTTCTGTATTTCAGCTGGCAATTAAAGAATGTAAAATCAACCACGTAACATGTGATATCTTTCCTCAGATTACCCTTCTTCCGGGTTGGAGGACCGATGGATGGCTAGTCAAGAGAGAGAGAGAGAGTGACTTGCCATGCTAGTCTGATGCAATCTTATTCTGGATTAAGTAGACGAAACATAAAATTTAGACTAAACATTTTAAAGCATTAGTAGCTAAGTCTGTGTCTGTTCTTCTCCTTTGGGTTAACTGTTTATTGTTACAAAAAGACACAAAATGACCATGTATTATAATTATTATATATATATATATATATATATATATGTTAAGGCAATGTGCAGTAATGTAATGGTGTTAGCTATTATAGCTTAAGTCAATAGATCAATAAAAATGCATGGTTTATTCCACATTTTTGGGGTTTGTAAGATTTACTTGTTCTGTACTTTGTTTTAGATGGCAATGAAGAGCCAATTGGTCTATGGCAACCTCCTGTAACATGCAATAATATCTAAAAAAATTACTCTAATTACTCTTCCTCTAGTATTCCTAAATTGACTAATTAGAAGCAGGATAAACTATATCATATCATCTGTCCTGCCTTTTAACATTTTTTCTTCCAAAATACTATCTGCAGTTGCCTTACCCTACTCTTAGTCCACTGGAGTAGTGTTTATACTGCTAAGGTATACAGGTACTAGTGTTGTTGTTCAGGAACAACCAAAAAAATGCATCTGGTTACAATGTTTCTTTCTTCTGATGTTCATATTGAGTTAACTACAGTGACTTAGCCTGATTTCCACTGACAGATTCCTCTTATCCATTCACATTTTGGCGGTGCCATGGGCCGTTGGGGGTGTGGCGTCAATCTGCAGAATAGAGTAGGCCCCACCGACTATCTGCAGCCGTGGGGGGCTTTTGGTGAGCCCAAATTGTAAGTATCAAGGGTGTTAATTAGTGCTAATTGTGTCATGCCCGCATTATTGGGCTCACCATACCTCCAAGGGATGGGGCGCATAGCGGCCACTACCCCCCAAGGCTGCAAGTAAGTGGGAGAAGTATACAGTAGAATGTCAGTTATCCGGACACAATGGGACCGGAGGGTGTCCAGATAAGTGAATATTCAGGATAACTGAACTTTGTTAGAGGTTGACCTAAGTCAGTGTTGGGGATAAGCCAATGTACATGTTTTACTAATACAGCTGCTTCTATGGTTAAAAGCAGCCTCCAACTAACTTTTTTTTGATAAGCAGCATACTTCCAGCTTGTCCTTAATGCTTAGCACCGCTTTTTTCCTCTTGCCTGTAGCCATTCTCTATGTCCGGTTGACCGGCGTTTCCGGATAACTGAAGTCCGGATAACTGACATTCTACTGTACATATATACATGATGTCAAAATAAGAAAAAGGAACTGAGGACCCTTTTGGTAGCCCGTGACATCCTGCTGGACTGTGTATCACACCCCTCTGCCCCACTTGTACCGCCTAATCAATCAACCCTAGCTACTCAACCTGATGTCACCTAGTCCCCAAATACATCACAATTGCCCCCTAACTCCTACCCCACTTCCCCGTCCCCCCTTCTACCAGTTGAGCCATAAATGTTCACTTTAATTAACTTATCATTATTATTATTATTTTTTGAATACATATGGATGCCTGCAATGTCTGACGAGGAGACCACGAGTCATGTTTCATACTGTCTGCAGTGTGAGCGAGGACTCCGTTAGCATGACCTCTGACCAACTGCTAGTCTGTCTGAGCCGTCCCTAGGCTTAGGAGATGGAACCTGGCTCGCCAGTGTGCGTGACACATCTGCCAGGCTTTCTTTGGGCATCCTAATGTATTGCAGGAACGCCGAGCTCTGCCACCTGCCCAATGTTTGAATGGTCGAGTCTGCAATCCCTGCCTGCGCTGCTGATGTGGCTGCACCTATTCTAAAACTGTGGCCTGCGTATTGGTCTTGCGGGAGTCCCAGTGTCCTCAATATGTGCCTTATGACGTCGACAAAGTTGCATTTCAGCCACACTTTGCTGTCGCTGTCTGTAAAGAACGGACCTGGCTTTGACCCTCGATATGCCATGAAGCAGACCAGGGCAGTTACTGGGCATAACTCCTGGTGGGTGCGACCCACAATGACATTTGCACCTTTCCCAAACTGGTCACACTTCGCTTTCTTGAGGTGGAACTTCACCATCTTTGGAGTTACTGGGTCATCCACAGTCACATCACCCCACATCAGAGAAGTCGCCGGATGGGCAGATGAGCGGTTCTCAGGGAGCAACTCGCCTAATCGGAAAAAACCAAAGAATGCTGCACATGCTACGGCCCAGATGAGGACCTTTTGAGGGTGGTTTGACTTCTCTAGCGTGTCTCGAATCCTCAAGAGTATGCTGGCTGTGATAGGCAGCCGGAGTCTGTTCTGCGCTCGATTATGTAACCGGGCCCTCTTTATGCCTGCTTGCACCCTTTTGAGAGTGGGCAGAGAAGACGCTTCTCTAGGGTCCGGGAGGCCAAGGGAGATCTGCATATTCCGAACCGCCGACAGGTAAGACGTCCCTGTTTGTGGTGCTAGCCCCTGATCCGCAAGGTATGAGGCAAAGCAGCATAGGAGGTGCTCTGTAACGGGGAATGGCTGGAGGACATTGTACAGGGTGCAAAATTGGTTAAATTTTCTTGCTGCTGCAGCATAGGTCTTCTGGGTGGCCGGTGCTAGGCCGTTCTGAAAATATGCCGAAACTGATGGCGCCAGTGCGGCGAGATCCAGTCTGCTTGCGGGTTGCAGAGTAGTTCCATGAGGCCTTCTGGGATTCGAGCCGGCACTGGGTGAGCTTGGGGGACCCTTGACAAAAAAGAAGAGGCACGGTCACATGATAAATTGTCAGCCAGGTGGTTCCTACTGGTACTAATATAGATTGACCCCACCGAAAAATTGAGGCTTGCTTCTGCGAATGCCAGGCACCTTAACATGTGCATTAAATGTGGCTGTCGGCTCGAGCGAGAGCTGATTGCAGCAACCACCACCTGGTTATCACAGCGGCAGGTCACGCGGTGCCCCGCCCATCTATCCCCCCAACATGCACATGCCAAGATAATGGGGATGAGTTCCTTCAGTGCAATATTCAAGCTCACCGACTGGCTATCCCATGGTACTTGTAGCCAGTGGTGGCCTGACCATGCCCCACACCCCCAGGAACCGGATGCATCCGACACCAGTTCCACTGAGGGCAGCTTACTGGTCGGTTGAAGGAAGGCAACACCATTCCACTGGACAACAAACTCCCTCCACCATGCCAAGTCCGAACGGAAGCCTGCGTTGAGGCGGATTAATGTGGACTTTCGCCTGCCGTTGAGGGCACCCTGGAGGAGGTCTAACATGCGTCTAAGAAAAGACCGACCCGGATGGACCACTTTGCATGCATGGTTCAGGTGGCCCACTAGCGACTGGATTTCCTTGGCCGAACACACCTTCTTGTCCCCCCACTGGGTTAGCAACGCTCCTAGTCGGTCCAGTTTCTCTTTTGGTAGCCTCAGTGTGCCCTTCACGGTATCAATCTCCACCCCCAGGAAGACCAGGCATGTTGTTGGTCCTTCTCTCTTGTGGGCAGCCATTGGTACTCCTAGCCTGCCACACACGCTATCGAGAGTCTCTAGGGCCTCCTGGCATTCTTGCGTGTCTGGGCTGCCCAACAGGATGAAGTCATCCAGATAGTGTTCACAGTACCTGATCCCCTGTTGCCGAAGGGTCCACTCCAGTGCGTCTGCGATGGCATTAAAGATCTTTGGGGCTGATCTTAAGCCAAATGGCAGCATCGGGTCGACATAGACTCTGCCCTTCCACTGCACCCCCTGCAGTAGTCTATCCTGAGGGTGTACAGGTACCAACCGGTATGCTGCTTCCACATCCACCTTTGCCAGGAGTGTTCCCTTACCCAGTTGTGCGATCACATGTGCCACCTCCTCAACTGATGTGTATCTCAACGAGCACACGTCAGCACTGATGCCTTGGTTGACACTGGCCCCCTCCGGGAACGACAGGTCTGTGATTAGCCGCCACTTGCCAGTATTGTGGCCCTTTGGTATCACCCCAAAGCGGTTAATGTGCACGAATCCTTTGATCTCGTCCGAGATCGGGCCAATGAAGCGATCCTTGGCCAGCTCATCGTCAATGTAACGCTGTACCACTTCAGGGTGCTCCTGGACTGATGGCAAGTTATGCTCGGCTGATCTGAGGGGAACCTGTCGCTGGAACCCAATCCTGAAGCCCTGTCGCAGCCCATCTAGGACATATCTCACGAATGCTCTGTCCGTGTGATGCTGCAGTGCCGACTCCCATGCGTGGGGAACCAGTGGTGTCTGGACAGAGGATAGGTCCTGCAGGACTGTCCCATCACCCGGCCTCGCCCAGTTGAGGCAGAGGAGGTCTGACGTATAGGGGTAAAGGACCGCCCCACCTGTGTATCAATATAATGGGTGATGGGAAAATGCAGCAATGTTACTTGGGGCCAGCGAGGCCCTCACACCAATCAGGTGGAGAATGACTATAAACTGTTCCCCCCCCCCTCACATGATTTTCCCCGCCCTACTTACCACACCCTGCCTCATCTATCCTGACTAACGCCCAAAGTGCCACCCCTCTCCCCAAGTAATCCACTATCAATACCCCTTATTCCTGTGTCAACACCATGCTCTCCCCCCTTTTCTTTTTTTTTTTTTAAATCATGTTGTGTCGCACATATCATTCAATATAGTTTATTAGACACTGCGTTCAATGAGTCCTTTCCCTGCCATGACCCTCCGCGGGGGTGGCAGCTTTTCCCCTGCCCTAGCGGGGCAGATGTCCTGGCCATCTTGCTGTTATTGGAGGTGGGTGGGGCAAAGGGCGGACTGGCGATCTCGCCCTGTGGTCCCAGTTGCTTGGGCAGTTAACGTGAGGGTGTGACCCCCCACAGCTCCGGCATGCGTGGGTGAACCCGCACCTTGTCTGCTTGCAGCGCCTCTCATTATAACGCCTACAAAGTTCTGCTCGAGGGCCCTGGCGACTGATAGGCAGTGGTGGAGGTTGAGTGGGCATGGTTGGAGGTAGCCAATTCTGCCATGGGTGGTCCGGATTTCGGGGACAGTAGGGGGCCGAGTGGTCATCCTGCAGGCAGAACTGGCAGCGGGGAATGGCTTTTGCCCGCCCCGTAAAGGCCTCACTGTAAAGGCGGGTGTCTGTCACCGACCAGTTGAGGTCACGCCTGGCTAGCGCCTCCCGTCGGAACTGCCGATCATACAGCACCCATCTCCCTGGCTCGTAATTGCGCTCCGCCCAGATGATCTGGGCCTGGAACGCGAACAACTCTGGCGCCTTCTCTGGGAACCTGGAGGATAGTGTGGCTGCCATGATCGAGAACCGCTCGACCCATTGCGAGATATCTGTGACGGGGAGCCTGGCTGGTGGTGGTGGACGTCCCGGCGTCAAGGGAATGTCTAGGTCGGCCGTCACCTCAGACATCTCCAGAAATTCCAACTCCAGGATCCTCTTGACCACTCTCTGTGGGAGGGATGCCATCGGGTTGAATGGACCTGGCATATGAAGCTGTGCCTCGGTGGCTGTCGTACCAATCCTACTTGGTGCCGCCGATACTGGATAGCTGTTGGTGGGCGGGAGACCCAAAGCTGCTGATGCCAGTATGTCGAGACTCGAAGCTGGGGCTGCGACTGCCGAGAAGGTCGGCAATGTCAACCTGGTAGGTAACGGTGGCAGCGAGCCTAGAGGCAGCGAGCTCAGAGATGGTGGGGCCCCTGGCAGCGAGCCAGGGTGAGAGAGGCTTGTTGGCTGTATGTATGGGTCTACTCTCGTCCCTGTGGTGTCCAATGGCAGCGAGCCGGGGTGGTCACCTGCAAGGTGACATATCTATAACTCTGGCCTGCCCAACCCCTGATCTACATTTCTGCCACCATCCCACACTAATATCTTTTCTTATTCACAGCCCTCTATCCTATAATACCCTCAGAGTCATACTTGTGAACCTGTTGCAGATGTGCCACTTGGGGCTGCTGAACTGGGGACTGCTGAACCACTGGAAGTTGCCTCGCTAGCAGTGGGTCCACCCATAGCTGGAGTGAATACACCCGGATAAGTTGCACTTAGCCATTCCACCTGATCTGAGGTGAACTGTGGAGGAGTGGCCATCCCTGCTGGGGGTTACTGTAGAGCTACTGCTCGAAGTCAGACTACACCTGGGGGAGGTACTACAACGACTTGTACGTGCTTGAAGTCTGGGAGGTACTACAACAGAGAGTGCTGTTGCTACCTGTACGTGCGTTCTGACTAGTCTGAACCTTGCCACGTGTTGCACAGTGCGCTTCATTACCCATTCCCACGAGGCTCATATCTGTGCTGCGCTACCCAGTCCTCTGTCTACCCCACCCCCCCATCCCTCGCAACGGCTAAGTCCCTTGTTAACCCCGTTTAACTACATTAAACTACATTCATAATCCTTCCACTTGTGTAAATTAACAAGTTTTCTGTTAACTATGCAAAACATTCAAAAATGAGTTAACAGTATTTGAGACATTGTGTCTGTAGTAGCATATAACCTTACACCCTCTCACCCATCCCTCCCTCAACAAGCTACACTAATTTATGTTCCCACAAAAGCAATTTGCTAACTGATAAAGTTCTTGGATAACTCACAATAGTGTATACACATAATGTTTGGCATAGACAAGGTGCAGTACACTCTGTTACATTCTGTCATCCCACTAACTTTGGCTAACTGGTTTGGACCTCAGAAACTATGACAAATTGGATATTAAAACTTATGACTTGACAAGTCTTGTTGTCTTTAATTTGCTCTTCTACTATTGGGACTACAATTCCTGTACAAGAGTGTCTAGTTTTGTAATTTAATAACCAGTCTTATTTTTTGGCACTTGACTTATGTTTTCATAAAGCACATAGTTTTAAATGTATTATGACTCATTGTCAGGATGTTATAATACTACCTGTATGTGTGGCAGCTTGCCCAATACAGACAACATTTATGAGCAATTACTAAGCTCATTTAACAGTATAGGTAGTTCAGTATATGGTTAGGACTGTACTTATTTTAGATAGAAAGAAGGGCTTAAAAATTGGCTGAGTTATTGAAAACCATTAGAAACCCGATTCCTGTTGAGAATCCCAGCAGTGGTACCACAACAACAAAATGGTTGCTGCTAGAGAGCCAAAATTTCCTTAGATTGTGAGGCTGATGTCGGGTTGATATCGATTCCTACTTCAGATCCTGACAGAGAGAGTTTTCCATGCTGAGATACTTCACTATAATCAACACCCTACTCTTCAAACTTTTCTTTAACATCAAGTTCAACAGCAGAGAATGCTGACATAACACAATTTTCACTCCCTATGTGCAAAAATAACAACTGAAAATCAATTAGTGTGGGTGTGGTTGTAGGTGTGGCCATGCTAGTTAAGGGAGTTGTGATTAATGAATGTGGTTTGTCCTTGAAGTTTTTTTTAAAGATGAAGCTTATGCAGACAACCGTAACACAACTGTTCGGGTGTGACACCATCCAAGGACAACCATAACTCTTGCTAATGGACGGACAAATCATTGCAATTGCCTGCAACACACACTGATTAACCTCAATAGTCATGTTCACCACACTCCACGGGTGCGTTCATTTATAAATTGTCACCTGGTGAAAGAGTCATTGCAACTAGTTCTCTTCTCTGCTCACAGTAATCACTATTAGCTACTCTCTGCAATAGTTGTCAATGCCACAGTAGCTATTGCAGCACTCTGTTTAATCAGGTCTCACAACTTGTGCGCTCTGACTGTGTCACTCCTAGGACCTGATTGCTCACAGCTGAATGGTTGCCTATCTCTACAATTAGGCTGGTCCTTTGAACTACCTTCCCTGAATCTTATTCAAGGTTGTGGGGAGTTACAGCCCCACAACAACTGAAGATAATATATTGAGGGATACTGCTACAAGCATTATTCAGCTCAATGAGTGTTGGAGAGGGTATAATGAAAGTTTTGCTTGCACTAGACTCAGACTTCACCAACCCCCACCCCCCTAACAACAAGTGGGATCGGTGGTGAAGCAAATTCTTGTCAATTCAAGGCCTTCCATTTCACACAGCAACCTCTATTTTTGACTAATGATGATATTGTAGTCAATAAAAAAGAAAAGTTGCATTTACTATCTCTTTTTTCACAATTGGAAGCTGATAGCCATGTTGTTTTATTTTTTCAAATTATGAATGCTCAGTTTTAGCTAACACGAATCTTCAACTACCTGGTCTAAGTTAATTTTGTTGTATGAATAGCAAAAATAGGTTGTTATGTGAAGCCTAATCAGTAAGTCATTGTACTTCTCTAGAACCTACTACAGTACATACAGCAATAAGTGGAGGTGTATGCCAGCACCCATTGCACCCTGCTTTGTAAAAGCTAGTCTTATTCTTAAATTTTGCTGTTGCTGTTGTATTGTTATGTTGTTGCTTTCCCTGATTGCTTCTCTTGGTGAGCATAATTGAATACCTTACCGAACATGCAATTGCTATTGAATGAATTTCACAATTTTTGATTGGTGGATATAACACTTAAAATACCATGTTTTCATCCTCAAATTAATTACTTAAACGTATTAACATTATAACCACGATGCTGAGCCTCCTTTTGTTGATATTTCTATACACTTCAAAATACAGCATATTTCTATTAGATACCAACTTGCAAGTCTGATCTGTGTCTTGTTTTTCTTATTTCCATTTGCTTAATCTGCTCTTCACACATTTGCCTACTCTGAATGAGTGACAGAAAGACAAGTTCTTTCTTGTTTAGCTATGCTTTAAAATCCGCAACTCCAACAATTTCAATTTTGCCTACTTAAATACCAACATGGATGTAACTAGCTGTGTGTATATATATATATATATTTGTTTATATACATGCAAAAAGAATATAGAAAACTATGCAAAAAAATAATGCAGTTTTATAATTTAGTGGACTGTAATGAATGGTTTTATTTTTATTTTTCAATACAAGCAGTTCATAATCAAAAGTAAATTTAATTATTATACTACTCATTATCTAGGCATCAATTATACGTATAACTTTGGTATTGATATTTTTTCCAAGCAGCTATCGAAGAGTTTTAGAGGAATAGATTAAAAGCCCTTAACAGTCTGTTCCATGCACTGTGCTGGTCATCTGAGGGAATTTGATAGTTTACTTCCAATTCCCATATCAATTGTACCTTCAACTCCACGATGTCTTCAACACATTCCGCCAAATTCCTATTCCACTGGCTCCACACAGCTGTCTGATAGCACGACTCCACGAAGGCAGCTTCCCGCTTTAGCACACACAATGTGCTAGAAATGGCTATGTGTTAAAAAAAATCAACTAAAGTATAGGGTTCAAGATTATAATGGTTGGAGAGATATTAGGCCCATTAGATTAGATTGAATTGTAGCTAACGTTAATACCTAAATGGAGAGGAAAGACTCACCAAATCATATGTCCTATTATAATTGAAGTCTTGCAGAGCAAAAACAAGAACACAAAAAAACAACAACACGAAAACACACACACACACACACACACAAAAAAAACAAGATCGATCAGAATTGAATTTTTGTTTTTGTCATGTCAAAAATTAGTGTAATAGTACAGGCACTAGAATATGAGTGATACAAACAACAAAAAAAAATCAGTATGATTCAAACTTCCCCCTAGTTTCTAGCTATGGCACATGCACACAATATGATGATGACTACAATTATGATCAGCAAAACTGCTCCCACAGAGAACCAAATGACGGCAGTGCGCACTGTATTGTTGGGCGGATCTTCTGTTGTAGTAGTCACAGCCTCCTCTGTCGTGGCAATGGGTGTTTCATTCACAGTTGGCTCTGGCTCTGTGGTTGGAGCCATTGTGGTTGGAGCCATTGTGGTTGGAGCCATTGTGGTTGGAGCCATTGTGGTTGGAGCCATTGTGGTCGTTGGTAAGGTAGTCACTATGGAAACATTAGAGAAGGTAACACTGACGATTGCTATGGGTTGTGGGAGCATGTCCAGGGCGCATCTCAAGTCTGTAGTGGAACTGAACATAACTGGGGGGTTACTGCAAGTATTGTTTAGCTCAGGGAGTGTTGGAGGTGATATCCAGACAACCCTGCTTGGATTGCGATTATTTATTGTTTGAAAATTGGTACTAGTTATCTCGCACCAGTAATAACCTGAATGGACACTCCTATCAAAAGCATTAATTATCAGAGTAGAGAAAGAAGAAGGTGTTGTTGTTGTTCCTGCTGATATGCGGCGATTGTTTGTATTGTCCACCACTTCTCCTACAGCTTCCTGACCAACCAGAGTTGGATTTGTGGTAAAGAACCAGCCAATTGTCAGTTGAGTCCCTTCTATCACACATGGCAGCCTCACTTCTTGACCAATAATATTGCAGTCAAGCGGTGAAGTTACACCCACACCGGGCTCAGTCAGAAATTGCCTTTCACACTGGCAACTGACAGCAGCCACAAGCATTGCCCAAGTGAGCATTACAGAGTAGGTAGCAGACATTTTGTTTCCAAAGCTAAAATCACTTGCTTACAACAATTACAAGAACAATATTCAGTAAATGTTTCAGTAGCCTGAGGTTGAGTATTTATTGCAACCAACCTGCCCCACCCATTTTGCAGATGGAGTTACAGGAAGTGAGGTTGATGGTTGCCAAGGTGACTGCAGCAACCAAACGACCCCAATGCAATTGAAAGTGTCAACATTTCCCCAGAACTTCGCTCGCTCGCCCAACCAATGCTACACGAGCATTTTCTAGTATATATGTATGTATGTATGGGATGGATACGTATGCTCTTTAAACGCGCGCCGGGAACTTTTTTCTCCAAAAAAACACGGCTTTTTAGGCTTGACTCCAGTTTATTCTGAAACTACAGCATTAAGCAAACCTTACTTTATACTTAAGCTCCAAAGTGTGAGAAAATTCCTGCGAAAACGCTTGCTTTTCAAGTTAATTCGACCGGTTACTATGGCATTGAAGACCCTTTACCAGATTTAAATTCAAAACTTCGCCTTTTTTCTGGCCAAGTGCGGCTTGTTAGTTGTCAAGAGCCACCTGTAGTCAATACTAAGAGAGGTATCACTACTTCTGAAAAGCGTATGTAAGCTCAAAAAGTATTAATGCAAAGGAAGCTACTACTACTCGAGGGATGCTGAGGTAAGTCCATATTGTTAGCTAAATATGCAAAAATAACTCTGGCCTTTCTTTATTATAGCTAAGAGCTTGTTGTTAACAGTGACTGGTAAATTCAAATAGTCAGAATGGCTCAAATTTGATACTACAAAAGTTACCACTGATCAAGAAAATGAGGTAAGAAAGTAATTTTGTATTTGTGTGCTAAAGTTGATTGTCTTTTGTTTTTGTAGGTGAGAGCTTGTTGTCAAGAATTCAAGGTAATTCAGATGTTCAAAGTAACTTCAATTTGATACTACAGAAGTTATCAATACTCAAGAATGACGTAAGTAGTAATTCCATATTTGTTGGCTAAAATTACAAATAACACTGGTTTATTTTTTATCGTAGCTGACAGCTTGTTCAAGAGTTACTGGTGATTGAGATTATCAGAATGGCAGATGTTTGATACTACAAAAGTTACCATTAATCAGGTAAGAGAGTGATTTTGTATTTGTTTGCTGAAATAAAAGGCATAACTGCTATTATAGCGTTTGCATGAACTAAGCTAAAACATAGTAGCAATACTTAATTTTATGTTACCTAACTATCAGGCTCGCTCGCCATTTGTGCTCAAGCACACCACTAGTATATATGTATGTATGTATGGATGGTACATATGCCCTTTAAACGCGCGCGCGTCATTGAAGACCCTTTTCCAGACTGAATTTCAAAACTTTGCCGTTTATGGGGGATACGGAGTGCCGATTGTTGGTTGTCAAGAGCCATTGGTAGTCAGAATGCCGTAGTATTAATGCTAAGGAAGCTACTACTTCTCGAGGGAAGCCAAGGTAAGTACGCAATTCCATATTTGTTAGCTAAATATGCAAAATTAACTCTGGCCTTTATTTTTTGTAGCTAAGAGCTTGTTGTCAACAGTGACTGGTAAATTCAAATAGTCAGATTGGCTCAAATTTGGTACTACAAAAGTTACCACTGCTAAGAAAATGAGGTAAGAAAGTAATTTTGTATTTGTGTGCTAAAATTGATTGTCTTTTTGTATTTGTAGCTGAGAGCTTGTTGTCAAGAATTCGAGGTAATTCAGATAGTCAAATTAACTTATATTTGATATGTACTACCATAGTTGCCAACTTTCTAAAATGAAAAATCGGGATAGGCCACGCCCACTAATTAACCATCATGAATATTATTAAGATAGCATGAATATTGCTGAAAGAATTTAAGAGACCGAGTGTTCCAGTCTGTGATTATAGAAGATAATGCCTGGGCTACGAGAAAATCTGCTTAGTCGTTGCTAAGCTTCGGCACGCTACTTCGCGTTGCTTAGGTTCAGAAAGCTAGCTGTGGTATTACCGTGAAAGACACCTACAGAGATGTCAGTAATGGTTGTGAGTCAAACAGGAATGGACACACGAAGCAACTGATAGAGGTGGGTTGACCATAGACATACATACACTATATTTTGACAAGCGGAAGTAAACAACAGAAACAACTTAATTTAGCTAATAATCTTGATCAGAAAGGAGTAATAAGTGAAGTTCTGTGTCATTTCTTTGTTCTTTTGATACTTTCCAGGTCTAATTTTTCGCTTGAGAACACCACTGACGTCCAACAGTCTACCAAAATAGCCTGGCTATTTATAGCTACTTGTGTTCCAAAAATGGATGCTGAATATCACTGAAGTCGTTGCTAAGACCTCACTTTGAGATAGACTTCAGCCGTCTGCTTTACACTCAGGTAAGTAGCATATTTGTTAGCTGTGGTTTATAGCTAAGAGCTGTTGTGCTCAGACACTACAAAAGTTACAAGTAATTTTGTATGATTGATGTCAGCATGTGTTTTTCAAGTCAGTTTATATGAAAAAATGCCACCCACTAATTAACCATCATGAATATTATTAAGATAGCATGAATATTGCTGAAAGAATTTAAGAGCCCGAGTGTTCCAGTCTGTGATTATAGAAGATAATGCCTGGGCTACGAGAAAATCTGCTTAGTCGTTGCTAAGCTTCGGCACGCTACTTCGCGTTGCTTAGGTTCAGAAAGCTAGCTATGGTATTACCGTGAAAGACACCTACAGAGATGTCAGTAATGGTTGTGAGTCAAACAGGAATGGACACACGAAGCAACTGATAGAGGTGGGTTGACCATAGACATGCATACACTATATTTTGACAAGCGGAAGTAAACAACAGAAACAACTGAATTTAGCTAATAATCTTGATCAGAAAGGAGTAATAAGTGAAGTTCTGTGTCATTTCTTTGTTCTATTTGATACTTTCCAGGTCTATTTTTCGCTTGAGAACACCACTGACGTCCAACAGTCTACCAAAATAGCCTGGCTATTTATAGCTACTTGTGTTCCAACTCTGGATCCTGAATATCACTGAATAATCACTAACCTCCTTGAGAAGACTTCAGCCATTCTTGATTCACTCACCTGTACCAAATGATGAACTTTGCTGTTGTGCTATTATTTCATACAATAATATTTTATTCTTTATTTCAGTGTTTTCAACCAAGTTTATATGAAAAATGTTTTAAGTAACCACCCTTGTAGATATGCTGTACAGATAGCTATACCACTACACAAACCACTGATATCAAGCAGACTAACTTGCAGACTATTATGTGCAGCTGTTGGCTAATAGTTATTAACCCCCTTTGTTGTATGCGGAATCGAGTATTTGGCGTTAATCCAGACTTGCTGACTGTGCATGACTGTGCAGTTCTCTGTTGTGGTGGTGGTCAGGTGTGTGGCTAACTTATGTAACAATTCCTGGAAAAAGTTATGTGGGCTTATGTAAGACTTCCGGGAAATCCTATTCAATACCCAGGAAATTGAGGTAAGTAGTAATTCCATATTTGTTGGCTAAAATTACAAATAATAACATTGGTTTATTTTTTTATCATAGCTAAGAGATTGTTCAAGAGTTACTCGTAATTGAGATTATCAGAATGGCAGATGTTTGATACTACAAAAGTTAACAAATCAGGTAGGAGAGTGATTTTGTATTTGTTTGCTGAAATAAAAGGTCATAACTGCTAATATAGTGTTTGCATGAACTAAGCTAAAACATAGTAACAATACTTATTTTTATGTTACCTAACTATCAGGCTCGCTCGCCATTTGTGCTCAAGCACACCACTAGTTTATATATATGTTTGGACGTACGTAAGGCATTTTTGTACTTTGAACCTCGCATTTTTGTGTTAGTTCGGTGGTCGACCCCGTCCTAAACTTCACTAAACAAAATCCTTTGTTTATCGATCAGTACCCATATCACCCTAGAAATTTAATTGTTTACCGTTTTGAATTCTTTTACGGGTGCAATTAAAACGTGAAAACTTACGGGACTTCCATTTTTATTCGAGTTAGTGGCGGTGGTAAGTCAATGCGCTCTTTGGCATGGTTATAAGCCATACGCAACAGTATTTACTTGAAAATGCATTGTCCACTAGACTAACCGCGAAGGTAAGTCTTGTGTAGGTGTATGTCCAGTTGTGTCAAAGCATTGTGTTTTACAGCCACTATTTAGCTAAAGAATATCACAAAGAAAACGTTTAAATAGCGTGTATTGTTTGTTGTTGTTTTCCTTCAATTCAAGCAGTTGCAGCGAGTTTTTACTATGGTACTGAAATCCCTTTACAGTGTATGTGTAATTTAAAAACTCGACCTTATTTTCAGTAGCTTCAGTGTTAGAAGTCAAAATCATTCATATAAAAATAGTATAGTCTTTAGGCTCGCTCGCCATTTGTGCTCAAGCACATCACTAGTTTATCTTGCTTCTAATTGGCGAGCGAGCGAGACAGTTTAGGGGTTGATAATGCAAAATCGGGTATATGTTATATGTACATATATATGTATATATGTATGTATGTATGTATGGATTGTACGTATGCCCTTTAAACGCGCGCGCGGGGAACTTTTTCTTAAAAAAAAACACGGCTTTTTAGGCTTGACCCCAGTTTATTCTGAAACTACAGCATACTTAAGCTCCAAAGTGCGAGAAAATTCCTGCGAAATGCTTGATTTTCAAGAAACAAAAAGTTGATTCGACCGGTTACTATGGCATTGAAGACCCTTTACCAGATTTAAATTTAAAAACTTCGCCTTTTTTTTGGCTAAGTGCGGCTTGTTAGTTGTCAAGAGCCACCTGTAGTCAGTACTAAGAGAGCTATCACTACTTCTGAAAAGCGTATGTAAGCACATAAAGTATTAATGCTAAGGAAGCTACTACTACTCCAGTGATGCTGAGGTAAGTATGTAATTCCATATTTGTTAGCTAAATATGCAAAAATAACTCTGGCCTTTCTTTATTATAGCTAAGAGCTTGTTGTCAACAGTGACTGGTTAATTCAAATAGTAGAATGACTCAAATTTGGTACTACAAAAGTTACCACTGCTCAAGAAAATGAGGTAAGAAAGTAATTTTGTATTTATGTGCTAAATTTGATTGTCTTTTGTTTTTGTAGGTGAGAGCTTGTTGTCAAGAATTCAAGGTAATTCAGATGTTCAAAGTAACTTCAATTTGATACTTCAGAAGTTATCAATACTCAAGAATGAGGTAAGTAGTAATTCCATATTTGTTGGCTAAAAAATTACAAATAATAACACTGGTTTATTTTTTATTGTAGCTGAGAGCTTGTTCAAGAGTTACTGGTGATTTAGATTATCAGAATGGCAGATGTTTGATACTACAAAAGTTACCATTAATCAGGTAAGAGAGTGATTTTGTATTAGTTTGCTGAAATCAAAATGTCATAACTGCTATTATAGTGTTTGCATGAAGCAAGCTAAAAATAGTAACATTTTATGTTACCTAACTATCAGGCTCGCTCGCCATTTGTGCTCAAGCACACCACTAGTTTATTGGTATGTATGGACGTACGTATATAATTTTGTATTTTGACCCTTCGTATTTTTGTGTTCGCTCCGCGTTCGACCCCGTCCCAAACTTCACTAAACAGAATCCTCCGGTTTTGCGACCATTACCCGTATCACCTTAGAAATTGAATTGTTTACCACTTTGAATTGTTTTGCGGGTGCAGTTAAAACTCAAAAACTTATGGGAGCTCCATTTCTATTCGAGTTAGTGGCAGTGGTAGGTTAATACGCTATTTGTCACAGTTGTAAGCCCTACTCAACAGCTTTTAATTGAAAATTCACTGTCCACTAGACGAACCACAAAGGTAAGTCTTGCGTAGGTATGTTCAGTTGTATGAAAGTATTGTGCGTTACAACTACTATTAAGAATATCACAAAGAAAACTTAAAATAACGTGATTTGATTTTGTTGCTTCTTTTTCAATTCAAACAGGTGCGGGAGCGATTACTATGGCATTGAATCCCCTTTACCGCATGCGTAATTTAAAAACTCGACTTTATTTTAGTAGCTTGAGTGTTAGTTGTTAAAATCAATCATTTAACAATAGTGTAGTTTAAGGCTCGCTCACCATTTGTGCTCAAGCACACCACTAGTTAGTCAATTATTTAGGAATACTAGAGGAAGAGTAATTCAGCGAAGTGAGCGGAGCTGACTTATTATAATGAGTCCGCGATATATTTATTGGCGAGCGAGCGTAGTGAGCGAGACACTTACAGGGGTAACACAATTTTGAAAATCGGGGATGTGTACGTATGTAATTTTGTACTTTGACCCTCGCGTTTTTGTGTTAGTTATGTGGTCGACCCGGTCCCAAATTGCACTAAACAGAATCCTCTGGTTTATCGATCAGTACCCGTATCACCCTAGAAATTGAATTGTTTACCGTTTTGAATTCTTTTGCGGTTGCGTGAAAACTTAAGGGACTTCCATTTCTATTCGAGTGAGTGGCGGTGGCAAGTCAATGCGCTCTTTGTCATGTTTATAAGCCATACGCAACCGTATTTACTTGAAAATACATTGTCCACTACACTATCCCGAAGGTAAGTCTGTGTAGGTGCATGTCCAGTTGTCACAAAGAAAACGTTTAAATAACGTGTATTGTTGTGTTGTTTTTTCCTTCAATTCAAGCAGTTGCAGAGAGTTGTTACTATGGCACTGAAATCCCTTTACCTTGTATGTGAAATTTAAAAACTGGACCTTATTTTCAGTAGCATCAGTGTTAGAAGTCAAAATCATTCATATAAAAATAGTATAGTCTTTAGGCTCGCTCGCCATTTGTGCTCAAGCACATCACTAGTTAGGTCTAGGAATTGTTTTTGTTCTTGCGTGGGCATACGTGTACACATTTTCTCCTACGCGCTTGCGCGGGCCGGGTAACCTTCTTAGCAACATTTTGTTTTGTTTACCCGCCGTACGAAGTAGCGATGCCCAGTGAAACAAATTCTGCGAAAGAGAGACAAAACGTTAGAAACGCTCGGTCAAGAGCTTTGAGGGCGTTAGAAACTCCAGAAGAAAATTAGTAAGGAGAGAGATAAGAAATGAAAAAGACAGGGCAAGGAGGAGGACAGCTAAAACGAAACAGAAACAGGTAGCAAAGTAAAGAATCTTTCTTTTTTGAAAAACCATTAAATGTTCCGAATTTAATTATTAGACTATTCCTGAGGATTACGGTACCAATCAACTTGATACAGCTGTAGACTCAACTACTCTTGAAGACACTGAAAATGCAGCCACACCATGTGAACAAGAAGCTAATATCCCCACTACTTTTTGTACTGCAAGAGTATTTTGTAGCCACACCAAGCATGCATGGAATAGCTGCAATTACAGGGAACATGCATCGCTTGCTTCGCTATTTTGTGCTATTAGAGCGCATCACTAGTTAGAGTAATTTTTTTAGGTTGCCATATAGACCAATTGGCTCTTCATTGCCATCTCAAACAATGTACAGAACAAGTAAATCTTACAAACCCCAAAAATGTGGAATAAACCATGCATTTTTTATTGATCTATTGACTTAAGCTATAATAGCTAACACCATTACATTACTGCACATTGCCTTAACATATATATATATATAATAATATAATACATGGTCATTTTGTGTCTTTTTGTAACACAATGAACAGTTAACCCAAAGGAGAACAACAGACACAGACTTAGCTACTAATGTAGTCTAAATTTTATGTTTGATCCCACTAATGATGCAATTTGCACTTTGTCCTTTCAATTCTTACTAAGCTTATTTCCAGATTAAGAAGTTTACTGCAGTGAACTAGTCCATTATGACCAAATTAAAAAAAAAGCGTATACCAAGTAATTCAAGTCAGACACTTGGCCTCTTAGTTGGCACATACATAGGCTAAAGTATTGTAACTTAATCCAGAATAAGATTGCATCAGACTAGTATGGCAAGTCTCTCTCTCTCTCTCTTGACTAGCTATCCATCAGAAGAAGGGTAATTTGATGAAATATATCACGTTACGTGGTTGATTTTGCATTCTTTAATTGCCAGCTGAAATACAGAACGGTACAGTAGAACCTCTGATAGTGAATTCTCTAACAAGCAAATTACCTTTATAGTAAACTTCTGTTTGTCTTATATACCACCCTCTTAAAGCAAACAATCTCTTATTTGTGAACAGAAAGCCGTGGTCCCAAATAGCTTCAGTGCTGAAGTTTTTAGGTGGCTACATCTCACAAGCTCATGTGGATTAAATCATGAGTTTGTATTGTGTCTTGAGGTTTGAATGTGTACTCCAACACATTAGTCATGTCTAAGGCTTGGCCTTCTTGTGAATCAACACAACCACACCCATATCACTTTACTTTGGCTATACAATCAACACAACCACACCCATATCACTTTACTTTGGCTATACAATTAACACAACCACACCCATATCACTTTACTTTGGCTATACATAGCTAAGATAGTCCATTTCACAACTTTTACCATTATTACCTAAATAGCTATACTATTGCATATAGTGTTCTTAATAAAACCTAATATCCATAGCTCATGGTATTATCAGTCCTTATATAATATGGAGGTAGATATGAGCATGTTAACATGTAAAACAGGGTAACTTACAATGGTTGAGCTCATTTACATTTTTTTCTTTTTCATCACGAACAACGAATGCTTTAAAATGTTTAGTCTAAATTATGTTTGGTCCCACTAATGATGCAATTTGCACTTTGTCCTTTCAATTCTTACTAAGCTTATTTCCAGATTTAAGAAGTTTACTGTAGTGAACTAGTCCATATGACCAAAAAAAAAAAAAGCGTACAACAAAAAAGTGGTTTATTCACTCATTCACAATCACAGCATTATAATGTGACTGTCCATAACTGAAATAAATGAACTGCAGCTAAAATCAGGAAGAAAAAAAATTAAAACTAAACAAAACTAATCTAAAAAAGTATTTTTAAATAGAGAAAATCAATGAAAAATATGAAACATGTAAGAGAAAATGAAAATAATTTACAAAGACATTTTAGCTAATGATGAAAGTTGTTATATAATTGTATGGAATAAGCTACAACCGCTTTCTCTCCAGAATTAATGTGCCGAACACTTGCTCTGCTTCAACATACTACGAGTTTGGAATGCCATATCAGTAGGATGAATAGTAAAAATCCTGACTCGAAGATCGCAATGACTGAATTACTGGAGGACGAGGAAAAACGATGAACAAAGACATATTGCTATTATATTTTTATTCCACTTGGTAAAAAAAAGTAGCTAAAGCATGGGGGCTCATTCTGAAAAAGAGGGGCTCATACAACTGACAATAGTCGAGCCCCATGGTAAAGGGTCTGGCATGTGAGACTAAATTTGCCCCTGCAAAATATTTTTATGAATACATAGCTACATTCACTCTAATATGCATGCTGTATTCAACATGCTGTAATCTAATTAGTGTTCACTATATCTAGCTATAAGCAGGTGCAAGTTTTTTGCTCAGTTGTTCTTCATCAAGCTACTATACTTGTGTTTCAAGGCTTTTCTTCTGCATGAGTTTAACCTTTCAAGTGGTTTAGGAGCTTGTTAAACACTGATGGTAGTCTGGAAACCTATAGGATCAGTCTCTTAATTCCAGGTTCTTCCAGGTCATCTTATTTCCCACAAGATTCAAGCCTCAATTATTTGAAAATTTAAATGCTGTGCAATGAATAAAGTTAAGCTATAAAAAAAAGGCTTGTGAAAGAGAGAGCTAACATACATGTGTCAGGTTGTTCATTCATTTTTCACACCCTGTTATCCGCTATTAGACACTCTCCAGCGGTTCAAGGAGGCTTTCAAAAATAAGCTGAGTCTATGTACCATAACTAATGCATTTCATATCTATTTACAATGTAGATAATTATAATAATAATATAACTTGCACAATAGGAACTACATATATTGCTTACAAAAATGAATCAAGGAAGTATGAGCAAAAACTAAGCATAACTCAGAGTGTGATTGCTCCTCATGAGCACTGATGGCAATCTGAGAACCTCTAAGATTAGCCTCTCAATTCTATTACCTTGGACCATCCTATTTATCACATAACCCAGGCCTCAATGTGCAATGAGATTAAAGTATGTGTGTCAGGCTGTACTTTTTCCACACTAATGCAGTTATGTAATGTTATAATTTTACACTCTAGAACCAGGTGGTCTTAAAAAACAACAACAACAGCCATGAGTTTATCTATTAACCCAGGCCTGTAGCCAGGAGTTTGTACAGGGGGGTTCGGATTTCATAGAGACGCAAGAAAGCAACACCTACTTTTGTTTTTTCGTTTATTCTTTAACGGTAAACTGCTAACGCTATCGTTCTCGTGTAACCAGGCTTCTAACCACTACCTTGAGTTGTACACAAACAGTGAACCATTACGTACTATAAGTTATCTAAATAAGTACATTACGGCACACCATAAAAAGAATAGTTGTAGCGTAGCTTGCTTTATCAGTGCTAACGAGAGCGATGTTTTGTAGTCAAGGAGCTCAATGTTTATTTGAAAGCTGGAATCAGACTAGGCCGTCCACATAGAGTATGAAGTATATCCGGGGATATATATACGTATATAGATAAATAGCAGAATATTCTATTGCGATTTAGACACGATCGACCACAAGTCTACATACCATAAGTTAAATGTGAGGCTAAATAATTTACTTCCGGTCACTCAAAAGGGTGGGTTTGACTGAACCTCCCCCTCCCCCCCCCCCCCCCCCCCCCCTGGCTACGGGTATGTAACCGTGACTAATACATTCCTCCTAAGACCAAATCTAATTTGTATAGCTAAATACAAATAGTATGTATATAGTAATACTATTATTACTTGCACACAGTGACTAGACATTGCTTACACAAATGAGTCAGTCCACCCAGTCGATCGAATATACTACTGGTGGGAGATGGGAAGCAAATATAAGCTGGCACTACAGAAACACCCCTGTAGGCAGACAGGCAGGCAGGCAGGCAGGCATGTGTTCAGGAAAGGATGCTACACAGCTAAACAAATGCACAATTCCATACAGCAATCTGCTCGCAAGGAGGTAAGGCTAGGGGTAGCACAGGCCAAAGATGGGCCAAATATAGTGTGGCATTGCTCAAGGATTATCTACATTGACAAACTGCAGCAGTACACATCGAGTTAAGTCAACTTCATCTAGTGTCATTGTCCGATTATTTTAAGTGATGAAGTGAGACTGGGATTAGCCTCAAATTTTCTGAGCAGTATTTAAAGTGCATGCACACAATCACTCTAGAAATGTCCTCTAAAGTGAAAGGTCCTGAATAGTATGCAAGATGAGAGTATAATTTGGCAGCAGTATGAGGACAAATGACTAAGTCAGCCTTCATTCAAACTGAGTGGGATATAGGGGATTAATAGAATGAGAAACTCAGCATTACTGTACACTAACTAGTAATACAAAGACCAAAAGAGTAATTTATTTGCAGTAGTATCAATACATACAGATATGCCAATATGTTATGCTCGCATATGTCATACATGCTTATATGTCAATACCTCTCTTTATTGTCTAGTATATTGGACAGAAGCTCAGATAAGTAGGTAAATTTTGACATCATACATAAGAATAGAAATGCAGACAGAAACAACAAACAAAACAGCAGCAACAACAACAACAACAACAAGTGAGAGTCAAAATGCAGTATAATCTAGTTTAGTTTAGGAAGCTAATTTTGCAAACATAACTATTATACACATTTTCGCAGTTACACTCACGAGTAGAGACAGAAACACATTCATAAATAGCGGAAGCTACTTATTCTAAACGACCTTGTCTTGTTATCTGTGACGTCGTAGACCTGCACGATATCTACTGAGCACATAATTGCGAAATACACTGTGCAGCCATGATTAAAGTTTACTGGGATTGGAAATGAATCATGTGCGCCCATAGAAACTGTACAAAATGCTAATCTAAGGCTTGTAACATTGTCATGATTGCTACATTGGTTGGCAGGTTCACAAGGTTGGTTACCCACCTACCCAGAGCTGCGTAAGGTGAGCTATCTCAACTTCTAGGTTACTGGATATTTTATAATGTATAAAAAAAATTGTGCTTGAAAGAATTGCTACCTTTTGCAGCCATTCGACCAAAACTGTTATAATCCCTTTAGCTGGCTGGAAAATAAACTTAAGGTGCAGGTTTGAAGCCAAACTCGTCCTACATAAACAACTATACACTGTTGTGAACCATTTCAATGGACATAATGAAAATAACATCTTTATTTAAAGTGTGTAGTGTTTGTGTCACAATCCTTTTGATGAAGTAACAATCCTTTTATGATAGAAGTACTCAATAGGTCAGCAACTCTACACTACTACCAATTATTCAACAATATGTGTTACCAGGCACCACAGTTATATCAGATGCATGAGTGGAGGTCATACTCATCAATTACTACTCTGGAATGAGCCACCAGACAGAGTGAATCACTACATCAATTTTGTGGATCCAACCACTGGAGCACATTATACACAGACTATACAAGGAACATGGTCCAAAGTAAAATTGATGATGCGAAAGAAGGGCGTTATGAATACTAGCAAAGTGCACGGTGGAGTGTGATGCCGCATCAAAGTGATGTCAAATACATTCTGAATTATCTATGCTATATGAAACTAATTGCAATTTTACAGTGGTATTTCCATGGTAGCTAGATAGCCATGCTGCAAATATCTTTAATTAAGGAAGAAAAAAAAGCATTGAAAATTTTATGGCATACTACAAACATTGTTGATTAGAGAGAAAAAAAGTTGCATAGCATAACAATGTCCCAAGGTGAAGAGCAAACTCTAAGTACTGTCCAAGGGATTGTTCATACCTGTGTATAGTGGTGTGGTTCGGTTTGTATCATTTATTTTGTACAACATTGTTAAGTTTTGGGTTGCCACACCACAAAATTCTGAGATGGGCAATAATATCCAATCTGACACAACTATTCTCTGTAGTCCTTTCATGTGAATATTTTTAGCTATTGAAAACTACTAAACTAAGATGCAGTGATCTTTATAGACTTACTGTATATTTGTCCAAACTCAGAACATAGTTTGCTAGAGGCCATGATGTAGGACAGCTGCTTAGAGTGAGTGTCATACATAAACAAGTAGAGCCTGGTAGGAGGAACTTGTAGCATAAAAAATTGACTCAGGCCTCTTTGAATACACAAAATTGTTGTTAATCTTCAGAGAATAGTTGATCTACAACTATAATCTATGATGGCCTGGAACAGTATGCATTTTTTTTTTATGAACTCAATCCTCATTTACTTTTGGCATTTAATCACGACTTTATTAATTAAGGTGTGTGAATCCACCTTTGTTTATTTTTTCTCACTGTTGATTTTTCTTGTTATTCTGCTGGGCCAAGTTCCAGATATGCTCATTGTAGGAATATTCTACCATGCTCATATATACTAGATTTCAAATATTAAATAACACTTGGTCTACTATTATTCTAGCATTATGCTGCTATGCTAGAGAACACCTAATATTCTCAAAATTATGCTAGCATAGCTAATTAGGCAAGGGTTAAAAAAAAAGAAGCTTAATGGGACTGAAGTACTCTCTGGGTCATGTGAAGTTAAAGAGTTTTGACCAGGAAGGAATCACTCCTAACTAAATACACAGTGATGATACTTTTATATCGCCTGAATTCATCTAACAAAAAGACAAGAGAATAAAAGCATAAGCCTCAACTATTTTTAATGCCATGCAAATTATATGCTGTATAAAAGATGTGAATGAGAGCCTATCAAAAATATCTCAAATCTATGTAACATGACTAATGCATTCCAAGTCTAATTTACAAGTGCACACATATTTAATGATATATTATTGTCATTTTATAACTTCAATAGGAACTATGTACACATATTGCTGCTTAAAAAATGAATCAGTAAAATATGGATCTTGTGTGTAATGATCATGGCCTGTAATGTCCTAAAAAGAGGCTAATTTATAGGTCCCTAGACTGCCTTCAGTGTTCAGCAGAGCTCCTAAACCTCTTGAAAAGTTGAACTCATGCAAAAGAAAAAACCTTGAAACACAAGTAGCTGTAGTGTTAGTGTTGCGTAAACTGGACCCTTTACCTACTGCTATACTGGGAATGTGGTAGGTAAAGGGTCAGGCTACACGAGATTAAGCGCAGAGTAGCAATGATGAATGACAACTAAGCCAAAAATAACAGTATATCATATCAGTGGCAGCTGTAACAGGAAATGTGTCTGTAACATTAACACTGACTATTGATAACTTCATTAGTGCACCAATAGAAACTAGTACTAATGAAATTACCAATAGTCAGCAGTAGTAGATGATACAGACATATTTCCTGTCAGTCACAGCTGGTTAGTTTCAGCTACCCAGACCTGTGGGGGGCATACTCCACAGGAGAATGAAGGGAGAGCTGACAAGCTTCACCCACTTGGGTAGGGGGAGGGATTTGGGGCCCATGTTCTATTGGTGAATAGAGATGAAGAGAGGGTGCAAGAGGAGTATCCTTGATCAATTTTTTTCAGTTTTGTTTATTGTGCTTCACCAATATTATACATGTGTTTCAAGCTTTTCTTTTGCATGAATTTAACTTAAACCCTACAAGTGATTTACTCCGAGTGTGAGTAAAAGATTAGCCACTTAATTGCAGGTCCTTATCTACAGAACCACAAGATCAAGACCTCGATTTTTTTTTTGAAATTTTGAAAAATTTAATTCTGTGCAATGAAAATAAAAGTATACGCGTGTGTCAGGCTATAATTTTTTCACACTAACGCAGTCATTCAATAATGTGATAATTTGATACTCTAGAACCAGGTGGTCTGCGAGTTAAAAAAAAACAAAACAAAGAGTTTATGTACTGTGACAAATACATTCCTCCCCACCAAATCTAATTTATATAGCTAAATAAAAATAGTATGTATATACTGTATACTAATACTGTATTATCATTATTACATGCATAACAGTAACTACACATTGGTTACATAAATGTATAGGGTGAATAACAGTTAGAACTAAGCATAATATGAAAAAAGGAACATTAAAAATATATTGTCAAGATTGATACGCTACCATTTTTAGTTCTTTGCTATGGCTACTCCACACAATATGACAGCTCCCACAATTAAGAGAAGTGCAACTATTCCTACAGAGAACCAGATAATGGCAGTACGCACTGTGTTGCTGCTTCCTCTGATAGCCTCTTCCTCTGTCATGACAAGCGTTGTTGGTGTTGTTATAGGTGTTGGTATAGATGTTGTGGTGTTTGTTTTGCTGGAATCATTCATTGTTGTCATGGGAAATGCTGTAGGAGTAGAATTGGTGAATTCCACTCCCGTAACTATGGTTATATTTCTCAGAGAGAATACTCCAAATGCACATCTAGTGAATGGGGCAGTAAAGTCGAATGTAGTTTGACTACACTGTTCTTCTAATAACTGATTTTCTATATGTACAATTGGACTTGGTAATATAGAATGTGTACATGGTCCCACAAAAGGGTCCCTCTCGCACCAATAGAAACCATTGTGTTGGCTGCTATTGAAGGAATCGATACTCAGAGTAGATCTTACCCATGCGCTTCCAGTCACAGGCAGTGTAGTTCCAGTGAACTCATTGTTTAGACTCATTCCAGCTTGCTTTCTGTCGGAGGTGTAATACCAAATAATACGAACATCTCCAGGAGTAGCCATCTCGCAAGTAATTGTAACTTGTCTTCCTTCCATGCTGCAGTACAATGGAGAATTACTCAGTGCAGCAGGAGCTCTTGTGTAACTAACAGAACAATCTTGATTGGATGTACAAGTTTGACACTGCAAGGAGTGGAACACAGCCACCAAGGAGAGCAGACTCAGAGCCCAGGACACACTCATTGTGATTGACAGATGAATGCCACAGCTAAAAAGATATATTTGTCTCAACACGATCAACGCAACACACTTCTAAGGTATTGATGCCCATATTTAGCAGAAAAAGTGTTTACACATGAATGACACAACACACATACCATACACACACACACACACACAATTGCATAAAATGCATTGCAACTTCTCTAGCTGCCAGCGCACCTGGCAGAGCCAGGATGCCTGTGCACTAAGCAGGCACTGTGAGCTGTGGCAAGCAAAGCTCCTGGAGCCAGCTAAGAGCTTGCAGGAGAAAGGCCTTTCCTCACAGCAAGTGGTGTGGGCACCTGAAGTCCCACCTGGACTGCATTGCTGTTTCATGAGAAAAGGCCTTGAATTTGCACCCCAGCAAATGCCAGGTACCCAATCACAGCTGGGTGGACTGCTGGTAGGGCTGGTGAGGCTGGTGGGAGGCAGATGGAAAGACTAGATGGAAAAATTGCCAGAGAGGGGATTGAACTCTAGGACCTCAGGCCCTGAGCCAAGGACACAGCCACTATACCACACAGACACACACACACACACACGTACACACACATATACACACACACACACACAAATACTGTACACTATTATCATAAAAACGTTAAAAAAAAAAGACAATAACAATCAAAATGACAATTTTTGTGGTAGTCTGCATTGGTAATCACAAATGTTAGTCAGCTAAGTAAAGTAAGTCACTTGCTACTGACTGACTTAGCTTAGACAGATTTGCTCATGATTTTGTATTATTGAACATCATACCAAATTAATTTTGGACACTTCTAAGTAGAGTACATATTATATTTTAGTGCTTTTGTGTCTAATTCGCTTCCAATACTCATAAAAGTACTGTTGAAAATGCTCCAAGATTTATCTATGAAGTAAATAATGTTTGGCAAGAATGTCGAAAAAAAAACATGCTTCACTTAGAGTCCACCGTCCCTACACTTTTATTCAATTAATTTGTTCCAATGTGTGAGAGAAGGCTCCCTCACATTCAGTAATAGTGGGGATTGACTTCATAGCCATCAGGAACACTGTAACTTAAAAACTTAGTTAATGCATTGTGGAATGCTGACCTTCACAACACATTCAGCATCCACAAAGACATTTATTGACAAAGCCTTTTAAGTGAGGAGCTGACTTTTGTCAACCTTAGGCAAGAACAGAAATTTCCCTCATGCATGGGTGTCTTGTTTTCATAGCAATCATTGCTGTGCAGTGCTATGCTGTGTCATTCCTTAACATTCTATTTAATATCACCCCAGCTGTGCGTCATCACTCTGAACCCATTACCTCACCTATTGAGAACATTATGACTTTTCATGCTCTCATTAATGTAACATCACTCCAGCTGTCCAGAATTGATATCTCCCAGCCTCCCTTACGATAGCTAGCCTCTAGAGACTTTGCGCAGTCGCAGAGAGAATATTGGCTATAGTTAGAGTTTAACTGTAATTGCACTAACTGGTGAAGAACATCAACTGAACTGACTTTCAATTTCTGGTGCTGATATAATAACTCAATAAATGAGAGCATGATGTGATAATGGTGGCAGCAATTACTACGTATTGTTGGCACTGAAGTAATTGTGAGGAGATTAGTCTCTGATCCTCAAGAAATACATAGGACTCGCATCACACAATGAATTTCTTCCTTTCACTATTCTTTTCTGGAGTGTTACTTACAGTTGCAAAGGTTACAATCGTCCTGCGAAAACTAGCTTCTTCTGAAGAACTAGATAAACCGAAAGAAAAAAGTATTTTATTCATTCATTCACAGTCACAGCATTATAATGTGACTGTCCATAACTGAAATAAATGAGCTGCAGCTAAAATCAGGAAGAAAAAAAATTAAAACTAAACAAAACTAATCTAAAAAAGTAATTTTGAATAGAGAAAATCAATGAAAAATATGAAACATGTAAGAGAAAAAAATGAAAAAATTTACAAAGACATTTTAGCTAATGATGAAAGTTGTTATATAATTGTATGGAATAAGCTACAACCACTTTCTCTCCAGAATTAATGTGCCAAACACTTGCTCTGCTTCAACATACTACGAGCTTGGAATGCCATATCAGTAAAAATCCTGACTCGAAGACCGCAATTACTGAATTACTGGAGGACGAGGAAAAACGATGAACAAAGACTTATTGCTATTATATTTTTATCCCACTTGGTAAAAAAAAAGTAGCTAATAAAAGCATGGGGGCTCATTCTGAAAAAAAGAGGGGCTCATACAACTGATAATAGTCGAGCCCCATGGTAAAGGGTCTGGCATGTGAGACTAAATCTGCCCCTGCAAAATATTTTTATGAATACATAGCTATGCTGTATTCACCGTGCTGTAATCTAATTAGTGTTCACTATATCTAGCTATAAGCAGGTGCAAGTTTTTTTGCTCAGTTGTTCTTCATCAAGCTACTATACTTGTGTTTCAAGGCTTTTCTTCTGCATGAGTTTAATCTTTCAAGTGGTTTAGGAGCTTGTCAAACACTGATGGTAGTCTGGAAACCTATAGGATCAGTCTCTTAATTCCAGGTTCTTCCAGGTCATCTTATTTCCCACAAGATTCAAGCCTCAATTGTTTGAAAATTTAAATGCTGTGCAATGAATAAAGTTAAGCTATAAAAAAAGCTTGTGAAAGAGAGAGCTAACATACATGTGTCAGGTTGTTCATTAATTTTTCACACAGTCATGTTATCCGCTATTAGACACTCTCCAGCGGGTCAAGGAGTCTTTCAAAAATAAGCTGAGTCTATGTACCATAACTAATGCATTTCATATATATTTACAATGTAGATAATTATAATAATAATATAACTTGCACAATAGGAACTACATATATTGCTTACAAAAATGAATCAAGAAAATATGAGCAAAAACTAAGCGTAACTCAGAGTGTGATTGCTCCTCATGAGCACTGATGGCAATGTGAGAACCTCTAAGATTAGCCTCTCAAGTCTATTACCTTGGACCATCCCATTTATCACATAACCCAGGCCTCAATGTGCAATGAGATTAAAGTATGTGTGTCAGGCTGTACTTTTCCACACTAATGCAGTTATGTAATGTTATAATTTTACACTCTAGAACCAGGTGGTCTTAAAAAACAACAACAGCCATGAGTTTATCTATTAACCCAGGCCTGTAGCCAGGAGTTTGTACAGGGGGGTTCGGATTTCATAGAAACGCAAGAAAGCTACACCTACTTTTGTTTTTTGTGTTTATTCTTTAATGGTAAACACTGCTAATGCTATCGTTCTCGTGTAACCAGGCTTCTAACCACTACCTAGAGTTGTACACAAACAGTGAACCATTACGTACTATAAGTTATCTAAATAAGTACAGTACGGCACACCATAAAAAGAATAGTTGTAGCATAGCTTGCTTTATCAGTGCTAACGAGAGCGATGTTTTGTAGTCAAGGAGCTCAATGTTTATTTGAAAGCTGGAATCAGACCAGGCCGTCCACATAGAGTATGAAGTATAAGATTTAAACGCCTAAGAATATCAAATGTTACTGCAGTAATCATATCTGCATCAATTGTATCCACCATGAACAAGCCAATGAAGTCTTCATGGACTTCAAAGTTAGCATCAACCCAATGAATACACAATACAACTTGCTCACGATTTGAAGCATCAGTTGTTTCATCAACCATCGAGGGAACAAAAGATGCTAAATGTATTAAACTGGCAACCTCTTGAAGGACTTGAAGTGCCATTACTTTAATCATTTCATTTTGCATAATCACCAGATGTATACTTATCTGTTTTCTTTTTTATCCATTGAAATACCCTAGAGTCATTTTCCCCACGAGTTTAAGCAATTGCATGTAATTGGAATTACTTTCATCCCCACCTCCTCGAAGAGGTAATACTTGCCTAGCTAAGAACCGGACATTTGATATCATAAAAAAAAAAACGCTGTCAACGCTCCAATCTATCTTTAGCAAGTTGAGATGACAGACTTTCTCCTATATCCTTGGTAGTTGCAGGGAGAGTAATGGTCTTCAGTACTGCATCCTTATGGCATCTACTGGACTGATGGTGGTTTGGAAATTTAACACATGCATCCTTCCAATTAGTGTAGCCAGATGAAATATAGATGGTTTCAAGATTACTTACTGAATTAAGATTATTCTCAGAGTAGACTTTCACACAAATGAAGCAGAATGCTGCATCCATATCTTAATAATGAAGCCAGGGCCACCTTTGGAACCACTGGGGCAAAAACGATCTTTTTACAACATTTTTCTTCCCAAATTCTCTCCCTGGGAACTTGAATGGAGGAGAGGATGGCTGGTGCGGCGGCTCTGTTCCAACTACTGGTACTTGCAGTTTTCTAGGCTTCATGGATGATTGAATGCAGCCAAAACTTTAGTAGCTAGTTGACTGTATTTTAGCTCTGGCTACACTCACAATGGTGGTTAGCTAGGTAGTGGTAAGGTTAGTTCACGAGGTTCTCCAATATAATGTAATCACAACTACTAGAAACAAGAACAACAACTAAAAAATGACTGAATGACTGGTAGTTTTATAGGCATGCTCAAGGTGGGGTGGTGAAAGTAAAGTACACAGGAAAAAAGAAAAAACATTGTATGCAGGTAGACTTATATTAATTGAAAGAAATTGATGAATAGAATACTAATTTGAGTTCGGTTTACAAAGTCAAAGGTGTGGAAAATTAAGTAATCATAGATCACCTACTCCAACATCGATGCCATTTTTACCTATAAGCTAAAAAGCAACGTGATAATAAGCGCTCGTGCAAAAAAAAAACACACCCACTTCGGCAAAAAGTGGTGAGGCCGAAACCTCACCAGCCTCAGCGGTTCCGACGGCCTTGCAACATATATGTTCTCTGTGGGGACCGACAAAAGAACCCAGACACCAGTTACTCAGATAGCTGCAAGTGATTTCTAAAGACATTTGTTTATGGGAATTCAATTGACGAACCTACAATTAATGCTGATTAGGGGTTGGGTAAAAGGGTCTCACCTACAAGACTAGGGCAGGGTTAAAAATGAGTGGGGTGGGGTGGGGTGGGGTGGGAGAGGAAGGGAGGGAGGTTAGAGTAATAAAAGTACTTGGGAAAGAAGAAACTCACCTTTAATTTAAATGAACCCAGTATACACAGATCCTTTATAAATTACTATGTAAAGGAGCTGATTAATTCAGATGAGCCATCAGCCATTTATTAAGCTAGCTATATTGCTAGCATGAAGGCATCAGAGATTGAGTAGTGATGCAAACGTGTGCCAGAGTTACAGAACATAGACTCTAGTAAGAACTAGGAATTCATTCATTTCATTCAATATTTAAATCTAATAGAAATTTGGGTGGAAATAAAACAAACAAATGGCACCAGACGCCTCTGGAACCACTTCCACATCACCAGCCAACAGCTCAGCCAAGAGCAAGCCAAATAAATTGCCACCAGTTGTCAAGTGCCCTCTGTGCACAGACAAGTACAAATTAGTTCGGTGTCAACCCTTCGCCCACTATGACGTACACAAAAGAAACAAGTTTGTTTGGGAGAAGCGATAGTGTACTAACTGTCTAGGAGAAGGACATGGCTACACGCACGTCCCTCCAAATACACCTGCCGAACATGCCACAATAAACACCACATAATGCTGCATCGAGAAAAATCCATCAGAGAAGCCATGAATGCAGTCCTTTGAGTCAAAGTTCAACCACATGATGTGGATTCAGACAAAGCTGACAGTGATGTGACATTCGTGGAGACACCTAAGGTGGTAGCCATGTCAGGCAGCGTCACACCAGAGCCGAGTATTGAGATCAGACGTTAAATCACTCTGACAAATGTGTTGCCTTGTCACCTTTGAGAAATAATGTCACTGTTCCTAGAATTTGAACTGAAATAAGTGCACAATGCAAGTACATGGAGCTTTA
>WLWD01000894.1_pt1 | contig 43934 bp, 25 predicted proteins | sample 6712731 | NCBI WGS metagenome assembly WLWD01 (sample SAMN12718690, study PRJNA576275) | sponge metagenome | isolation source: marine sponge | host: Mycale hentscheli | place: New Zealand: South Island, Marlborough, Capsize Point | collected 2014-11-01 | reverse complement strand
GAAAGTGTATTAACAGTGTTATCATTTTGGAATAGATCATTATTATTGTTAGTTGTTGAATCTGTGGGCACTGTAGGTAGTGTGGTATCCAAGAATGATCTCAATGTGGCTTTGTCATCCAATAAATGATGAGTAGATTCCATTATCGTTGATTCTTTTTCAGTAGTTTCCTGAGAAGTTGTAAATGTAGTGAATGTTGTTGTTTCAGCTAAGGTAATAAAAAGAACAACTATTAAGCTGTCTTAATTAATTAAACAATTAATGGAACTATTTAATAAATTAATTAAATGATTTCATCAATGAATTAAATAGTTTAATCAATCAATTAACCAATTATTATTTAATTATTATCTATTTATTTATTTATTTAATTAATTAATTAATTAATTAGTGATTTAGTTACATAGTTAGTCAGACTTTTTGTTTGTTGTATAATTGATTGATTGATTGATTGATTGATTGAAATATTAAATCTTTCTTTCATTCATTTATTCTGGAGTAGCTCACAGCCATAGCCATTGCTTAATGACATGCTCTGGTAAATTTTCCACCAGTTATGTATACAGGATCAGACAATTATCAGATATCATTTAGAAATTTTGCAAAAATAAGAGTTGTTTAAAAATAATTAAACCATGGAAATTCTCGGAGTTATTGCTAGATAACTGGCCTCAGAATCAAAGCTGCCAGTCATAAGCAACACACACACACAATTTTTTTAATTATTGCTGCAATATTTAGAATATAAAACAATTATTATGACTGACATTAACATACTAAGTTAAATAATTTTTTACACAGTGCACATTTTAAAACATGCTTATGATAATATTGCTTGATTTTTTAACTGTTAAAAAGTAGAGCTAAAGAAGTGTAATTAATTCACAATAAAATATGATTTCTTTTTCCATTTCACTCTGAGGAGTGTAATAAGTAGTTTGTATTTTCTAGATATCTTCACTACTGTAGTTTATACTAGGGTTGGCAACTCATGGAGTAAAATTGGCTGTAACACTCTCTAGGGGCTACAATGAAGATATCTAGCATATGTATTATAGTCAGAAACAATGTATTATTACATTTTACTCTCAGGTTTTGTTGTCACTCTTAGCCAGATATTTCACTTTTTGGTTACATTTTCACCAAACACTGGCTCGTGAAATAAAAACATGAATTATTTCACCATATCACACTTGGCTCAAGATATAAGTGATATCATTATGAATTTGGGTATATAAATTGGACTGTAGCTAGTCACATGGGAGCAATCTGATTGGACCTTTATGAGAATATTATGATTAGATTCATGCTCGCATTATTGTGGTTGTCCATAACTTTGATTCAGTAGTTGATTGTGTAACAGTTTCAGTAGCATGTTTAGAAATAGTAGTTAAAACTGATGTAGTTTCTGCTGAGGTAGCTAATAATTATAAAATACCATTAAGCTATTTATTTTTAGTTTCTGCACATAAATAATTATTGAGATAACAATCAGTTACAAGTCTATTCAGCAGTTTTTTGCTTGCATATATTTACATTATTGTTAGACATGTATATAATTATATATTTACCTGATTATCTAATTCATTCATTATTTACACATAATTATGTGCTTACACATTCAACGATAACAAAAGAATAGTCTATAATGAAGTTATGCTTTTAAAGCACCTAGATAAGCTCAAAATCTATAGTAACGGCTGTGATATACATCTATAGCATTTTTAATCCAAGTACATATATATGTATATATAATAATATATATATATATAGCTAATATATATATTATGCTATTAGTTATTAGCTTCTGTCCTGGTTTTTGGGGTTTACAACTACATTTCTGTATCATAGCATTTCTACCAAGTCTAAGCAGCTGCTAAAGTATCAGCTTAAGGTGAAATAATAAATACTAAATGTTGAATAGAGTTGCCACAGAAAACATAATTTTATAGGTTAAGAGGGGTGGAACCTCATTTCATTCATTCTCACAATGATGTATGGTATAATTGGCGAGCAAGCGGAGCAGCGAGACAGTATTAGGGGAATTGGGTATATGTTCGATATTATATAGGATTGTACATATGCCCCTTAAACGCGCGGGCAGAATCTTTTTTCTCCTATAAACACAGCTTTTTATGCTTGACCCCAGTTTCTTCTGATACTACAGCATTAAGAAAGTCTTACTTGAAAGTTAGGGTCCAAATTGTGAGATAATTCCTGCGAAACGCTTGTTTTTCAAGTCTGTAAATGTTACTGCGAATTTGAAAATCCTTTACCAAACGTAATTTCAAAACTTCGTCTTATCTTGCCCCCACATGACCCCTCCAAGACCCTGCCCACGTTTTGAGGGCTGGGTTGAATCACACAGGGGGCGGTCACCAGTAGGATTCGTTTCCGCCACCTTGGTCTGTCCCCTTCTTCCTTCGGATTTCATTCCTCTGTCTTGATCTTCTGTCTTCTCTTTGCCTTGATCTTTTGTCTCCAGATTTCCCTCTTGATTCTCAATTACTTGGGAATCCCTGTCCTCTTTCCCTTCTTCCCATGCCTGATGTGAAAGGCCATCAGCATTAGCATTTTCGGATCCAGGTCGTTACTCAATTTTTATGTCCAAGCCTTGTAAGGATAGTGTGAAACCTCTCAGTCTTCTGTTTCCATTTTTCAGCCCAAAAGGTAACTTACAATACTTAAATTTACCGTAAGGAGTACAAAATTAGCTGGTGAAACCCTTTTGCCAGATCAATTTTACTCAATACCTGAGCAGACCCCACTTGCTCTAAAATATTCTCCAACTCTGGCAATTTGCTTGGTCACTCAATATTTGCAATATATCTATTAATCCAGCAGCCATTGACTTGGCAGTTATATTATTGAGTGGTATGGCATCAGGCCATCTGCATGCCATGCAAATAGCAGTCAGCAAATAGCAAGCACCTCCCTTTCCGGACCCACAAGATCTACTGTTAAAGATTCAAAAGGCTCTGATGTCACTGGCCTCTCAACCAATGCATGCTTTCCTCTGTCTACTCTGATTAACTCTTTGACAGGTATCACAACTTTTACAATATTCTTCAGTTTCCTTAGCAATAAACGGCCAAGTAAAACGTGCATGCAACAAAGATCTAACCTTCCTAACTGAAAGGTGGCCAGATTCATCATGGGATAACTCCAAAACAGTTATACGCCTACTAACTGGTAACACTAACCTCACAAAACACCCACATTCATAATCAGAAATTCTGTTCAACCTGGATGAGGATAACAAGAAACAGAGAGCCTTGTGGTCAGTAACCACAGTAAAACATCTCCCATGTAACCAATGAAGCCAGTGCTTAACAGCAAATCATCTTCCCAAAAATAACCTGCTTCTTTTCTATTCCCCAACTTTCTACATTTTATCAAACTAGGATCACTCAACACTTCCTTTTCTCAGTATCAATATCTCCCATCACTTTTGGCACACCCACCACTTCAATCACAATCCTCATACTATTGTCCACATCAGAAAAAGGCAATGCTTCTGCCTTCGCCAAGCAATCATCTTGATCCTCCTATACTTCTCCATCCATTGCCTCAACTGAATCCTCCCCTTGTACTACCTTACCACCACCACTAACTTCCATAATACTCTCACCTACTATCATCTGCTTAGCCTCAGGCTTCTCTCCAGTAAAAGTTTGAGCGACTTCTAGTGCATCTAGTGGTTTGCTGGTGGGTTTTTACCTGCAAGACTGGCACTAACCCTGCAGCAACAGGTTTCTCTCTGCCATGGTGAGATTTTTATTCTCTCCCTTATTCTTAAAAACTGATGGTGCACTGTAAAATTATAGTGTGAAAACCCACCAAATTCACACCAAACTGGTGGTGTGAATGCCCACCATTTGTGCATAGCGTGTCTTTTCATACTTTCGGCCAAGTGTGAATGCATACTTAGCATGAAATTCACACTCAAGGGAATAACATGGACCCTTTATCAAACATTAAGTATATTCATGTGCAGGTAAAAACCAATGCTATTGTTATTGTAATCTACCTTATAAATCTGTTGTACACTTGTGGACTAGGTAAGAGAGTTGACAAATATTTTGGTCTTCTGATTAATGAGATCTGGGATTTAGGCACACAATTTACACCAATCTCTTTTTGAAAAATGTTGTTGATATATAATTATAATATTAGAATCAACCCAACTTACAATAATTCAGCTATAATTATAAGTATAAATTCACACTGAATTTGGAGTGAATTCACACTGAATTTTGTGTGTAAGTGGTACCCTGCTACAGGATTGAACGTTGTATGTACATGTGTGCTAAATGGTATTCCTAATTATCTATATTGTGTCATATTGTGTTGTAGATAATGAGCAAGTGGAATGTGTGTGTCATGTTTTGGGACAGAACACAATTTTGTTTGGTGTAAGATCATGTGAGCCATGACCCTGCCAGATATAAGGAGGTGGTACCTCATGGCCAGTCAGTCAGTCATTAATCCAAAGTCATTTATGTGAGTCCTGTGTTTGTGTGCTTCTTAATTTTAATTAAAGTTAAACTAACCTATTAGAAGTACGGCTGAGCGCCTGATCTTATCACAAGGACTACAGCGATAGACAGTATGGAGAGACTGCCTCTGGTGGCAACCTACCTCTAAGAACTTTATCATTAGGAAGTTATTTTAGGCCAGTGCTCCCACAGTGTACTTCACACCAAAATGATGAGGTGTGCACTTCACACCATATTTTGGTGTGACTATTGTTACAAGTGATTCATGCTTAATTTGGTGTGAACTACACACCTTTTGGTTTACAGTGTACTGTGAACTACTACACTCGAATGCCCTATGCCCAAGTTTTCCACAATTAAAACAAGTTCCAAAACTACTATTTCTATCATGCTGTCTCCCCTGAAATCCATCTCTAGCTTGCCTTCTAGCTTCAATTAGAACATCAACAGCATCAATAGCATCTAATAGGTCCTGCCTACTATTCACAGTGTGAGTGTCAAAGGCAACTTGATCTTTAGGACTAATGGCAAGTTTGTACATTGCATGAACTATGAACGTAATTGCCTGTAAGGTTAATGCATTCAGAGAAGTACCTTTCCAATAAATATATCAATACTTAAAATGTTACCTACCAGATTTCCCATGGGCTTCATTCATCCAACAACCCCAAATTTTTATACCAGGTTGCACTCGACTGATTCCAATTCTATTAAACAACCTCTGCTTCAAGTTGTCATAAGTGGTACTTGGTATCTCAAGCAAATCTAGGACAGTTCCTTTAGCCTTCAAAATTAATTTAGAGATTAAAACGTGTTTCCACTCCTCCTTTACCCCTGCAACTGTAAGTTCAGCTTCAAAAGAGTTAAGAAACACTTCAATATCCACACCATCCTTATAACTGATCAACCTATCAATGCGTCTTCCAATGCGCCTAGCTGACCTAGCTTCCTTTCACTGTCTTGTCTATCTTTTTCCAGCTTTTCTAAAGTAGATGTTTGATCCTGGATTATTTTAGTCTTTTCTCTCTCAAGCCTCGTTATAGTATCTGTTTGGCCCTTAACTAAAGCAACCTTTTCCTACTCCAACTTATCCATCCTATCATTTTGTTACTCCAACGAAGAAGCCATCTGTTGTATGATCATGGCTAAGGGATCAGTAGACCCACTAGCAACTTCCCCTTGTGACATACAGCCTGACTTAGACAAAGAAGCCTGAGAATACTTTACTATTGGACTACTACACCCTACAACACTCTCACTAGTTGCAGACAGGGTACTATCAGACTCCCTATCACTATCCAGACCAGCAGAAAATAGTTCCTCTTCATTCTCTATTCCTAATTCCACAACTTTACTCCTACCTCTCTTGTTCTGACTCTGCTTCGATGCCCGAGACATCCGCAGACAATCCAGCAGACTCCCTTGACAGAGATGACCTGTAAGCAAACACAAACAGTAATGTAACAATGTTCTCTCCACAAACTTCGATAGTTTTAACTCAAAATGTTCTTCGATTCTTTCACTTCTAATCCTTTCAATTTTTTGATGAATTGGCATGGTAAACGGATCTTTTGAAGATTCTAATTAGATGGAGCCTCTTCAGTAGCCACCGCTGCCGCCAGATGTGGGTATTATGGCTGATATTTGCAGATGTAACCTCAGCCACAACACCTGTTGTTCAGTCGCTACCACCAACTGCCATTATACTGTTTGCACGAATTAAGCTAAAATATAAATTATGTAGTAACAATACTGTAGTTTTAACTAGGCAGACTCGCTTGATATTTGTGCTCAAGCACACCACTAGTTATTGTTATTATCATACAGTTGTGTACTACTGAACTTTCAACGCATATTCCTCGTCTACCGCAAAAATTTTACTTTAAGAATAATTGATAGTAAAAAATTACATGCTACTTTTACTACTGTCATAATTGATATTTTAATAGCCCTAACTTGTGAAATGGTGTAATTGTGGTTTTATAAACTGAAGAATGTAGAACAGTTGATATAGTTAACAAAACTAGAATTATAGTATTAAGACATTGTTGAAAGTACGATAATTATACAAGGATAAAGGTTAACTAAACTTGGATATTCTAATTTTTTTGCTTGCAAATCCTGTTTGTATAATAAATTAGGGTAGATTATGGTGTTCAAAATGCATAGCCTAAAGTGCATGTAATGGCTCATATAAAATTTTATTTGCATTATAATTAAAAATAATTATGAGGATACATTAATACTGAAGTAATGCTAACTACAAGGACTTACATGCTTGACTCTGAGTAACTTCATCCCTGAAAATCACTTCACCAATGTAAATTTTTCCCAAAGTTAAAGAATTAGTGAATTCAATAACATATACGTTACCATCTCTAGATGGCGATGTAGTGATGTATATAGTTTCTAGAGATGAGCAGTTTGCCTCTAAAGTTAGTGTAGTACTACCAATTGGAGTTGTGGACGTGAATGCTGGAAATACAAGATCCCTGTGAATATTGATTGTCAGACCTGATCTAGGTATAGACCATGGAGTACAGAGAAATATGCTCAGTTCTACTTCTTGAAGCATAAATGAACTAGAGAAAATAAATCCAATAGCATATGAGGGAGTAGTCACATCTACAGTGTAGAGTTGAGAAGCCCAGGTACCTCTCTGACGGACATTAAATGTAGGAATAATTCCATCAATGAGAGTTCCATTAGTATGACTTAATTGTCCAGTACATTCACAGTAACTTTCACCAGCACCACCAGACATCCTACAGACAATGGGACATCCTGCATTAGCATCAGATCCATTCATGGAAGATACTCCAATGAATGGATATCCATTAGGACGTAATGTTGCACCTACTAAGACCAGATATACAAATGGCAACACACACGTCCAGAAACTTACAGTCTGAAATACTCCATAATGCAAATAAAATCACCACTGTACTGAACAATATCATTTCTGATTATGTGGACACTTGAACAACAGTAGGTTTTTGCTAGTTTTATATGCATAAAATGCCTCATGCTACGAATGTAGCAATAATAACTATGTTTACTATTACTTTTGGCTTACTTTAAATAATTCAAACTTGCCTTTTTAAAAACTTTGGTTAGTCATGTTATTGTGGATAGCTATTAGAGTTAGTTTAGATATCAATAGGTAAATATATAATCAATTCTGTAACAGCACCTCAAAAAAAAAAACAGCAACAAATAGGAAGGTGCTCTTTAGTTTCAAAACACACCAGAAATGGAAATGGCATCATATTTGAAACATGAAATGATATAAATCAGTAGGTTGAGATAGTTTTATAGACATCACATGCCACATGTTGAGTTTGTACAAGAATTATGCTTCCTATTAGTTTTGGTTTACTTTCAATACTATCTTGTTATTGTAACATGAATTCAAACTTGACTGCTTGTAAACATATTGGTTAGTCATAATATTATTGCAAATTGTTATTAGATTTGTTTACATAGTGATTTGGCAAAGATATAAAGAATACAGTTACAGCACAACAAACAGCATGAGAAACCAAAAAGGAGGTGCTCGAATGTCAGAAAACACGTGAAAAATCAATGACATCATACGTGAAACAAGAAGTGTGAGTGCAGTCCAGTCAGCTAGTTCAATGAGTTATCAGAATTACTTTCAAAAAGTCATAGTTAAGTTAAGATACTCTTTTTATATTACAGGTACGACAGTCATAGGGATTTGATTTTTTTTGTCAACTGAAACTAACATTAAACATACAATAGCATGTGGAATGGATAGATATGAAGATATTGAGAAATTGGAGACAACTAAGACAAAAAACTTAATAAATAATGAATATCAAACTTGTCAATAATCAAACTTAGCATATAAATCGGAGATAATTTGTAAGAAATTGTGCTTTCTAATTTATATATAGCTTGTTAACATTTTTATTTTCGAGTAATTATATAGAGTGACATTTAATTTTCATATCGTGTGTGTGTACTTTAAAGAGTAACCAAAAGAACTATACATCATGTGTGTGCTTATTGTTTGGTAGTCCATGCTTTTATTTTTCAAGTGCTTTTATACTTCTATCGTCTTAAAATATATTTTAAGAATAACTTCTACAATTTTGATATTTTAACGAACCTTGTAACATAATACAAATAATATTTTGAAAGATGGTAAACTAACAAAGTGTGTTGCTTAATGTGGATGCAATGAGTCTATACAACTTCTATATTGCTGTTTGCATCATTGTATTTGAATACAATAATAAATTTTTGTATTTATGAACTGTTTCCAAAGCAAATAATTAAGTGAGCACATAATATGTAGAAAATGTATGGGTTATATTATAACAGGTTATTCTAAACTGAACCAAAGCTAGAAGAGTTCTCGGAAGTTTCTGTGTGGCATCGACCACGAGTTCCTCATCTTGCATGTCTTCATAAGGAATGTCCTTAGCTAATGTGAATATCTCCCACATGGTAAACTCCAAATGCCCACATGTCTGTTTTGGTAGAGAACTTGCCATAAAAGCATTCTTTGGCCATCCAGCGTACTGGTAATACTGCATGACCCTTCACGACGTAATAGTGGGATTGGTACAAGTTACGACTCATACCAAAGTCAGGTTTGCACTCCCTCCTCATTAGAAGTAGCTAGCACAGGTGTTAATGAACTAGCACTATTGACGATGAAACCAAGTCACACCCCACCTTGATGGAATGTAGGAACTATTCCAACAAATGAGAGAGAAACTATTTTATGGGATAATGGTCTCTTGAAGAAGAATACATTTGGCCCTGAAGACATACCTAAAACAGTAATTGTAGAGCCTAACAGATTAAGAGGAGGAAATTATGAGAATGGTTTGATCACTTCAATGACTATAGGGTAAAGCAATTATGTTTGTATGGCCTCTTGTCATGAAAGATATTAATGATTGTTACAAATGTTGTGCAGTTAGTCAGTAGCACAGCAAAATTGCTAGGAATGACTTCCTAGAAGAGTCCCAATATTTCCTGAACTCTTTGACTGGCTTCCTAGAAAAGTTGCAATATTTCCTGAACTTTTTGTGACCAAGAAAAACAATTTGAGTGTGAGCTATTTAACTAATCAATTGTGAGGTATTTAATCAAATTGTGTGCTAATCTGAGAATTATAGAGTCACTCTGATAGTGTAACTATTGTTTATTCCATGCTCAATATCTTCACTGCTGTAGCTAAAACTAAGGTTGGAAACCAGTGGTGTACGGTAAGCTGTAAAACTCTGGTGTAGTCAATCGATGGGAGCATCCAAAACACCCAGTTGATATTTTAGAAGTTCTCTGATAGCTAAATTAATTATTTTGCCTCACACTTTTTAATCGCCTTAATCCACATAAACTGAAGCAGATAATATACTTTCCAGCTGATAGTCAACTGCAAACACTAGTACATTGTTATTTTCAGCACTGACTGATTATTAATAATATTGGATCAATACAATTTGTAATTATGATAAATGAAACATGTTTATTCAAAACGATATGAACATATCACACACTCAAATACAATTGGCACTCAATTAAGAATCATTCTCAGTATTCTTAATAACAACTAAACTATATGCTTGATTATCAACTAGTTCAATATCCTCTTTTTTATTACTATTTTGTTGCAGTTCAGTAGCAATGACAGTCTCAACAATAATATTATCAATGTCTTCATATTCATCAATTCCATGTTCTACTTGGTGATCTCTGTTTGGTTCAGATATTTCATTTGATAAACTCTTTTTATGTATAATGTAACAGACAAAACATCCAACAGCCATTGCTACTGCCATACATATTATAATACTTATTAGAACAGATATTATTGTAGGGTCTTGTACGGGTGCTGATGAAGGCGTTACATAAATATATACTATTTCTTTATTGTCAATAGTGTCTGTTGAAAAGTTTTGAAGGGAAAGTGTTTTAATAGTGTTATCATTTTGGAATCGATTATTATTATTGTTAGTTGTTGAATCTGTGGGCACTATAGGTAGTGTGGTGTCCAAGGATTCTGATCTCAAGGTGGTTTTGTCATCAAATAAGTGATAAGTAGATTCCATTATCGTTGTTTTTTCTCCAGTAGTTTCCCGCGAAGTTGTAAATGTAGTGAATGTTGTAGCTAAGATAATAAAAAAGGAACATTTATTAGTATATATAGCTATCACAATGAAATAATTAATATTTATTTATATTAATTAATTATTTATTATTTATTTATATATATATTATATACGTCATATTTATTTATTTATTGTTATTGATTAATTAATTAATTAATTCATGAATTAATTAAGAATTATTTATTAAATAATTAATTAATTAATATTATTGATTGATGGAATGATGTATTAATCAATTAATAAATCAATTTAATCAATCAATCTGAATGCCTGCCTGAACAACACAGAAAACTGAGAGCGGGTCTATGGAAAGGGATTCTACATCTATGCCAAATATCAAATGTCAAAACAACTTAAAAGACCCCAAGCGTGCCATGAAAAACAAGCTACTTTTTATTCTCTCTCATTCTCGAAATACAATAGACGGGGAATAGGCAGGGTTTCCAACTGGCCGCTAAAAAAACGGAATAGTTTGAGACTATAGGATGCATCTTACAGTTTACCTACAGCTACAGTTTACTACTACATTCAGTAGCATAGCCAAGGATTCCGACAAGACAGGTTGTGGGGTACTAATATATCTAACTAGTGATATGCATGAGGGCAAGTGGCGAGTGAGCCTATGCACAAACGAAATACTTCAGAAGTATCTATCAGTCCATTCTAAAAGTATAAGTACATAGCTGTTGTGACATACTTTTTCTAACAAAAACAGAACTACTTTCTTACCTCAATTTTCCTAGTACTAGTATTTTCTGTAGTCTCTAATATCATAATACATTCCAACTATCAGAATTACCATTAGCTTTTGATAATAAGCACTCTCAGCTACTTCAAAATGGCTAAGTATGAAATTAAGTCTGGTATAGGATCTCAATACCATAGTAACCTTTCGCCATAACATTTTGCAACTTGAAAAAAACAAGAAGTTCTAAAGAATTACTGCATAGTGTTGTGTCTAACGGTAAGTTTTAAGACCTAAGTGTGTCTTGTTCCATTTTTCATTGTGTCCATGTCTTAAATGTTGTTCCTCCACCTTCTGCAAGATTTAAGTGAGTATGCAGAATATGCCGTTAAGTATACGGAAAGATGAATTATCTGGAAGTGGCAATCTAATAATTTATGTTTTCTCGATTTCTGATTTACTTCCCTGAAGGCAGCCTAGTTCAACTGCAAGTTTCTCTGCTGCATAGAAGGTTTTACTCTCTAGTATTTTAGCATGAAGTAGAGGTGAATTGTAGCTTATTAGTACGAAAAAAACTCATTTTCCTTCGCGCCATAAGGTTCCTTTTCCTAGTCCCACTCACAACATGTATGCTTGGTTGCTATAACTACTATGTTATGGAGGGGAAGTGAGCTTGCACAATACAGCATGGGTCCACATGGCTAAAAATAACATTATGAAGATAATACATACATATGATACATGCATGTACAACGGGAAACTTGTAAGCAATAAGGTTGCTATAGCTATATTATATATATATATATATTAATTGCAGCTTTGATATTTTTTCTTGAATATTTCCGCATCACGCGAGCGTACTGTATTCTCCCATATTGTACGCTTGTTATTGAACGCTCCTTGTAGTGCGCGCGTAGCGAGTAAAATCAATGAAAATTGTATTGTAACCGGTTGAGAAAAATTTCAAAGAAGCAATAAATCACTTATCACACTCGTCGTACAATATGGGAATGATATTTTACTCTCACGCCATATTTTCACTCGCCTTCGGCTCGTGAAAATATTTTGCATGCTCATAAAATATTTTCCCATATTGTACTCAGACTCGTGCTATAAGTATTATATACGTGTATATATATATTATATTGTATTATTTTATGCTTGACATTTTCACAATAGCTTCATTAGGTTCACCACATGATATTGACTCAAGCTGAATTGCTGTTATCACAAGCTGAATTGAGCAAGCTCAAATGCTAATTAGTTATTAACAACTATATATCCTTACAGCTACATTTCTATACCAAAACAATTCAACCATGTAGATGCTATAATATCATAATGTCAGCTTGGGATGTTAGAAGCTCCTATGAACTAATGCTTCTTACATTCATCTTCAGAAGCTCAACTACCAACCTTAGTACAAACTACTGCAGTGAAGATATCTAGCATAGACTGTATGAATTCTTATAGCAAAATAATTTCTCTCAGGTTTTACTTTCACACTGAGCAAGATTTTCATGTTAGGATTCATTTTCACCAACCTGTGGCTCTATCTCGTTGCTATGCCACACTTGACTCATGCATGTAATCAGTAAAATGGGGATTATTAGAACAAGCCAACTTTGCACCGGTGAATCACAGACCTCGCATAAACAACAGCAGTGATGAAGTCTAGCATCATCAGAGTAGTATGTCAAGATAATTCACTCTCATGGATTATTTACACTAGCCTCTAGATCATGAAAATAAATAGACTGCTCGTGAAATATTTCGCCATATCACATTGTGACTAATGTAATATATATATACACAATAATTATATATGCACTACAGCAATAAATCGGAACTGATGAAATATTTTATGCAGACTTATTGGCTTATAAATGGACAATTGATGTAAAAAGAGAAAAGTAAAACTATATTGTCAATAGTGATGCTACTGAAACTTTCACTTATTTTTGCTGCATTAATTTAGTTCAAAATCATAATATGCATACAATTCCTCATATAAAATATATTTGTATTATAATTATAAATTATGGTAATGCTAACTACAAGGACTTACACGCCCGACTCTGAGTAACTTGATCCTTGAATATCACTTCACCAATATAAATTCCTCCCACAGTTAGAGGATTAGTGAATTCAATAAAATATATGTTACTATCTCTAGTTGGTGATGTAGTAATGTATATAGTTTCAAGAGATGCACAGTTTGGTTGCAAAGATAGTGTTCTACTACCAATTGGAGTTGCGGGTATGAAAGCTGGAAATGCAACACTTCTGTGAATATTGATTGTCAGACCTGATCTAGGTATAAACCATTGAGTACAAAGAAATATGCTCAGTTCTACTTCTTGTAACATAAATTGACTAGAAAATCTAAATCCAATAGCATTCTCCCTAATCAATGTGGTGATGTTGCTGAATTGCATGTTGAGCAACTGCAGATGTATTGATGTCTAGCAATTTCAATGCTCGATGATGTTCTTTTAGTCTATGTTCTTGCATCCGTCCAGTTAGGCCTATATAAACCATTGTGCAAGTCTTACATGATATTTGATAAACCACTTCTTTTTTTTTTAATAGGTGGAAGTTGATGTCAAGGTGATGTAGAATTCTGTTGATATTTTCTGACGGGTTTTTCACATACGGTAATACTACTGTCACTTTTGAAGTATCATATTTCGTTGTGTAGTTTTTTATGACTCTTGCCTGCTTAGCAATCCTCTTGATGAAATGAATGGGATAGCCGTTCTCTTTTAAAGCGTTTTTCTCATGTAATTTCTCTTCTACTCTATCCTCATTAGTGCTGCAGATCTTTCCTGCTCTGTTGAAGAGTGATGATGGGAGTCAAATGAAAGACACTTGTCTGTATGGGTTGTTTTCCTGTTAACTTTGGTTGTTAAACTGCCATCACTATGGTGCACAATTTCAGTATCCAAGAAAGACAGTTTACCATCACACTCTCTATCGACTGAGAAATTGATAGATGGTTCGATATAATTTAAGTGGAGCAGAAAATCATCAACCAAGTCAACTTTTATTGCTGTGCAGATATTATTCATGCATCTTTTCCAAAAGACAGGATGAGCAGAATTGTATATGGTTAATGCTTTTTCCACTTCTTCCATTACGAAGGCTCTTTGTAAACAATGAAATTTCATCAAAATAGTTGTGTACCAATTGTTAAATCTAGTTCTCAGATGAAATTTGAGAACTCCAATGAATTGGCCACATGTGAGCTTGTTTTTCCTACTAAATGTGATAAAATAGTGACTAGATGTTTACCATAGCTAGAGACTGGTTAGTCAAAGATGATACCTTATCTGAAAAAAAAACAAGTTTATGTCCAAAGGAAGTGATCACATTGCTCACATTGTGCCTAAATGCTACATACTTAGTGTATCGTAATGAATATTACCAACAGAAATTTGGAACAGCAATGGGTTCCCCTGTCTCTGTAACTATAGCCAACTTAGTATAGTATGATATACCTTGTGGATATAAGTCAGGGTCCGGTACAATCTCAGAGAGATTTTTTAGTAAAGATATACACAGTATTGACCCGTATATTAAAGTCATGGCAGAAGCTTCCACATATGCGTTAGATTTGTGATATAATAAAATAGATGTAGAGTTGATCTGCACTATGAAAGGTACCAGTATTATAGAAAGAAAAGAGATCATGAGAGAGAGAAGTAATTTATTATAATTATCCAGAAGTGAATTTAAACAAACAATGAAAAGGGAAGATATTATTGTGAAACCAAAGTGGTCAGAATTGCTTAAACGTAGAGTTTGCATTTATAATTCAATACTATTCTGCATACATGAAATCTGTGGCCTCGTTTACCTAACTCTTAGTGGAGGTTCAAATATAAAAAGGAGAATCTCCAGCATGACCTTTTACCCCTTGCCCTGTCTTTTAAAATTAAAAAGTAGCCACACAAATAGAACTTTCCAGAATAGCTAACTATTTTTTCAATGTGATACATATTATGTATCAAGCTTAAAATGAGTGCTAACTGTTTTGCGAGTGATATAAAAGAATAATAAAGTCTAGCTCCTAATGTATCAATGCCTTGTGTGTGTGCCAAAGTACTTGTTGATTGAAGATTAACCCCCTTAGGATAGCATCTAGCACCAATCTGACAGTTATGTCTTGTGCAGTTGCATCAGATGTGTCAATGACAAACAGTACTAGACTTCTTTCATTTTTTGAAGCCCACCATTTAGTTCTTTTTTGTAGGTTTCTCCCATCTGTTAAGGTGCTCATGACTTACTTATGTTGTGATGTTGTTGTTTCCCAGTTTTTGTGTTCTAAGTTGCTGTAATGCATTCCAAGCAAAATAGTCTACTGGAAGTTTGTGACAAAAACTGACAGTTAAGAAGAGAAAGCGAGATTCATTTACTGCCAGACTATCTCTAGTGAGGGCCTATAAAAGAGAATGATGAGAGGTGCCACAACTGTAAAGGAAGCACAAGACAAGCTCAATGTGTGGATTGTACTGTGCTCTTATACAGTAAGCATTGCATGGCTACTGTGTTAAGAAGAAACCCCTTTACTCCTAGTGAATTGGCTACCTTATTCATAAATACATGGAATTTCATCCTGAGTGTTGCAGGAGTAGTGTCTCAGTTTGGAACTCTTATCAAACCCAGTCCAACCACCAACACAATATCCACAGAAATATTACTAGAACTCTCCCAACAGTACACTCATATAGACAGATTTGTTTAGACAACAGTCACAAAATAATTACAAGTAAGACGGTCAGAACTTTCTAGTAGTGGTGAACAACAGCAACCATTCTCTTGATTCTGGTGCCATGAGCCAGGTCATTAGGCTAACTTCTATCCTGGAAGAGGAAAGAACTTCTCATGGAATGAAAGTGAGAGGAATGTGAAGAGGTTATTTCAACTATCTCCTGTGAGGTTGGTGGTACTCTCACTTCATTAGAAGAAGCTAGCACTAGTGCTGCTAATGAACTAGCACATTCTGTTGATCTGAGTTTAGCCCAATTAGAATGTCCTGGTAAGTGTGCGTCCATAACCTTAAAGGATTTATTTGAAAATGAAATCACAGACCCCTCCTTGATAGAGTGTAAGAACTTATGCTAATAAAATAGAGAGAAACTGTTTTTAGGATAATAGTGTCCCAAAGAACGATACATTTAGCCCTGATGGCTTACCTAAAACAGTAATTGTAGTGCTTAACTGATTTAGGGAAGAAACTATGAGAATGGCTCCATACAATTTTGGTTATTTCATTAATCTATTAAAGCATTAGGTTGGTATGGCCTCTTAAGTAGGGTGTGATACAGTTCATGTATTAGCTGCTAATGTGTGTGCTCACACAATGGTGAGACTTGCATTACAACTTTTTTTTTAATACCATTTGTAAAATATCCATAACAACAACTATTGCTCTCTAGCAATAGTTGTTGAAGTAAACATATTCAGATAAATATCTAAGATTTTTAGCTATAGGCTATAGACAATATTATGCTGATACAATAGGCAAGCTTTTAAAAAACCTTACTTCACATAAAACTGAAGCAGTGACTGGGCTTTCTGGTTGATAGTCAGCAGCAAAACTATTTGTACTAGTTCAAAAATATTATCAATGACTGATTACTAATTAATATTAATATCAATAAAATATGCAATAATAATAAATGAAACATGTTTATTCAAAATTATATGAATAAATCACACACTCAAATACAATTACTGGCACTCAATTAAGAATTATTCTTAATTAATAATCAAGCATAATAGTTGTGTTGTCATAGAGGTTATTCGACTCCGCCCATACCCATGCATGTGCGTTGACACATGGCCATTTTGGGTGGCAAGAGGGTTTTGAGGTTATTGGGGTGGCAGTGGTAGCACTGAGTGGTTTTCCTCGATGTCTGTCGTCAATCCTAAATATTCTGACTACTTCAGGCAATTGGATGAGAGAGAGTGCCAAACTGAGGTATAGTGAAAAACTAAGCAGTATAGGATTATTGCAGGTAGATGATCCTTGCACTTACACTTCAAGAGAGTTTTACAGAGACAGATACTGTCCATAACATTGAATATCCTGATATCTGCAAAAATTAATTTTTATAAACTCTCCAAGCCCTTACACCAAAGAAGAGCTTAAAGCTTACAAGAGTTTAGATGGATATAAGTATTTATTGGCTGGTTGGGTTTTCAATGTGTGTATTCATCCTGTAACCAATGATGATGATAAATTTGTCTTGACTGGGAATGTAAGACACTCTCAATCTGTGCCTGTTTCACATTCAAAACCTTGGGTTGCAGCAGAGAAGTGTGGAACGATTATTTGTGCCCACTATACATGGATGGCTGTGCTTGGAGAAGCTTGCTCACACATTTCCACCTTGTTATATTACAGTTGAAGTTCATAATCGCCTCAAAGATACTTCTTGCACCTATCAGTCATGCCAATGGCTTTCCCCGACCATGAAAAATGTTCAATATGCTCCAATATCTGACATATGTTTTACTGCTCCTGCAACAAAAAAGAAAAGAAAGATTATTAAAGTGCTCAAATAGTTAGCAGCCTGAAATTGTTCTTCCATCACCACCATCTCAGGCCAAAATTTCCAATTTTTTTCAAGTTGACCCTGAGGCTATGAAGTTGTCATATACTGATTTACTGTTGAAATGTGAAAACATATTCTCCTGTATTAGCATGATTAATTATCAGTCTACTAACATATAGCTGTCAACATGTGATCAATCTAAGTGTAAAAGGTTTTCGATTCCAGGCTGGATGTATCACAGCATCAAAATTTAAGGCAGCAGCACGAACGGAATGCACTCAACCATCAGAATCCTTAGTAAAACACATTATCCAGAAAACTTTAAGTTTTGCTCTAAGGGCGGGTGTGATCATGAGCAAAAAGCTCGAGAGGCATACTTCAATAAAGCAGTATTAAGTCATCTCAACTTGACACTTACAGATAGAGGATTGGTAATTCATCCTCAGTATCCTCATCTTGGAGCAAGTCCAGATAGCTTCGTTAAGTGTCGTTGCTGTGGGAATGGAGTGTTAGAAGTTAAATGTCCCTTCTCATGTAATGATCGTTCTTTTCTTGAAGCAATAGGTGATAGAAACTTTTGTTTGGAAAAAAGTGAAAATGATACTTTTGTTTTAAAAAGATCATACTTATTACTATCAAGTACAACTTCAAATGAAAATGTGTGACGTACACTTTTGTGATTTCATCATCTGGAGAAATGAAGAGCTAGCTAGTTATTGACCGTATTGAACATGATGAAAACTTCTTAGAAAGGAAATGGACAAAGTTACCACATTGTTCTTCAAGTTCTGTATTTAACCTGAACTAGTTGGAAAATGTTACACAAAGCCAGTGCCAAATGTACTATCACAGGAGTCACAGCAACCTAGTACAAGTCTATCACCAGACACATCAAATGTCAATTATGAAAACTCAGCTCAAGAAATATTATGGTGCTACTGCAGAGAGCCAGAATCAGGAAAACTGATTATGTGTGAAAAAAGTGGTTGTAAGATTGAATGGTTTCAGTTCAAATGAGTAATGCACCCAAGAATAAATGGATTTGCCCAGACTGCAGAAAGGAAACATATCATCTAAAAACAGAAAAAGAAAACGAATAACCCAACCATCACAATTACAGTAGATATTGTAGATTTAGTACATTCCTAAACAGTAATTATGTTATGATCACATTTTGACGACTTGTGTTGCGTAAAAATCATCAATTGGTAAACACAGAAAATTATAGCTATTACAATATTAAAATGCCATGACAATGATACAATAGAGTCACAAATATTGTATAGGGCAGCACAAATAACTGCTATTTGATCAATTGTACTAATGTTTGTCCTTCTCATCACACATAATCATATTAATTGGAATGTGGATCCTAATATTATGGGGTACTGGGTACTTCTGGCTTAGAACTCCAATGACTCTTTCAAAGTGTATCCTCTTTTTATGTATAATGTAACGGACAATACACCCAACAGTCATTGTCATTGCCATACATAATACAATATTACTACCACCACTGATATTATTATAGGTACTTGTACAGGTGCTAATGAAAATAATGTTATATAGATATATACTATTTCTTTATTATCAATAGTGTTAATTGAAAAGTTTTGAAGGGAAAGTGTGTTATCATTTTTAGTAATAGATCATTATTATTGTTAGTTGTTGAATCTGTGGGCACTATAGGCAGTGTGGTGTCCAAGGATTCTGATCTCATGGTGGTTTTGTCATCCAATAATTGATAAGTAGATTCCATTATAGTTAATTCTTCTTCAGTAGTTTCCAGAGAAGTTGTAAATGTAGTGAGTGCTGTTATATTTCAGCTAAGGTAATAAAAATAACAATTATGTATGTATATAATATGTGACCGTCTATGGGAAAATCGGGCACAATGCGGCATGCGTAGACGTCGCAAAAAGATCTATTTAGTTCTTAAAATTGTATTTAATAAGCCTAACGAAGGGAACGGTTAGGTGATATATAGCGGGAATGGCTAAAGCTACGGTGACAAAACTTGAAGAGCTTAATATCTGCTTGCAGAGGAGTGTGTAAGTGTAACAAAAAAAAATTTCGTCGGGGCGCATTGTGCCCGATAGACGGTCACATATAATATATATAATATATATTAGTACTTATTACATGAGTCAGAGTGTGATATGATGAAATATTTCATGAACAGGCTAATTTATTTTCAAAAGCCAGAGGGGAGTGAAAATAAAGCCTAAGAGTGAAATATATTATTGCCATATCACTCTGACAAGTGTAATAAGCGGTTCATTCCACATTAGATATCTTCACTACTGTAGTTAGTACTAGAGAAAGGGTATCTCACAGGTAAAGTTAGTTGTAGGGGCTACCCACACCCCCAGCTGATTTTTTAGCAGCTGCTCTAACAAGGTTGAGTAGGCTACACAGGAGGAAGGTAAGCTATAAAAACAAAGAAAATTGACAAGCTTGGCCGGTTGCTATAACAACAAGGGTAAAGAGCTTACGCAGTACAGCAGTACAGCGTGAAATAACAATATGAAATATTATCGTGAATCTAAAGATATTATAGCGAAAAATTTAGGGTGGAATATATATATATATTATTATAATATATATATAATATTATAATATATATATAATAATATATATATAATTTTATTGCAGCTTTGATATTTTTACTTGAATATTTCCGCATCACGCGAGCGTTCTGTATTCTCCCATATTGTACGGTTTATATTGTACGCTACTTGTAGCGCGCGCGTAGCGAGTAAAATCAATGAAAATTGTATTGTAACCGGTTGAGAAAAATTTCAAAGAAGCAATAAATCACTTATCACACTCGTCGTACAATATGGGAATGATATTTTACTCTCACGCCACATTTTCACTCGCCTTTGGCTCGTGAAAATATTTTGCGTGCTCGTAAAATATTTCCCCATATTGTACTCTGACTCGTGCTATAAGTATTATATATATAATATATATATATAGCTATCTCAATTAAATAATTAATTATTTAGTTATTTATTAATTATTTATATATATAATAGTATACTTCTTTATTTTTTATTTTTTACTATAATTAATTAAGTAATTAATTAATTAATTAATTAATTCATGAATTGATTAGAATTATTTATTTACTATTTTACTAATTATTATTATTAATATTGATTGATGGATGGATTTATTAATAAATTAATAAATCAATCCAATCAATCAATCTGCATGCCTACCTGAACAACACAGAAAACTGATAATGAGTCTGAGGAAATGGACCTTAAACGTAGAGGTCGGGTTTGTAATTTAATGCTAATGTTTCTCTTTACACGAAATCTGTGGCCTCGATTACCACATTCTGAGCTCCTTCCAGAGGTCCCGGTATAAAAGGAAGAATCCCAGTATGCCCTTTGACCTCTAGCTCCATCTATTCAAATTAAAAAAGTAGCCGTGAAATGAGAACTCTCCATTAAATCTCACTATTCTTTTAAGTCGATCCACACCACGCTTACAACGAGTGCCCTAAAACAGCTATATTTAAACATTTTTGCGAGTAATACTCAAGTATCTATCAATACAATGTGCATGTACCAAAGTATTTCTTGATTGAAGATTAACTCTTAGGATAGTATCTTGTACTCAGATAGTATATCTTTTGCAGTTGAATTTAGCTGCGTCAATGGCAAACAGTACTTTTCTTAATTCTATATTAGAGCCCGTCATTTGTTATTGTTTTTGTTTTTTCTTGTTTGTTTATTGTTTTGTCTTTTGTTAAGATGCTAATGACTTATATGTGACTTTGTTTCCTAGCTTTTGTGTGTGCTAAGTTGCTGTAATTCGCACTAAAATAGTCTCGGGGAAGTCGGTGACAAAAACTGTCAGTCGCCATTTTCCACTTATCGCGAAACATGTCCCTGGCCAGCTACGCCCTTGTATACACACCCTTCAAATTTAAACGTTTATGCCAGATTTCAAATGTCTAAACAACTTAAAAGACCCCAAGTGTGCCATTAAAAGAAAATCTACTTTATAATATTCTCTCTCATTCTCGAAATACAATAAACCGGGAATAGACAGGGTTTCAAACTAGCAGCTTAAAAACTACTTTGAGACTAGCATGCACTCTACAGCTGACCTCTGGCTTAAAGTTTACTAATATATACATCCAGTAGAGTAGCCAAGGAATCTGACAAGACAGTTTGTGAGATGCTATATAACTTAAAAGAACTTCACCCAAAACTTTGTTTGTTCCTCTAAAAGCTGCTGCAAGATTTAATTGCTTATGTGGAGTACGCCATTAAGTATACGGAAACGTTAATTATACCAGAATTGGCAAAATAATTGATATTTTCTTGATTTCTGGTTCTAATACTTTCCTGAAGGCAGCCCTGTTCAACTGCCAGTTTCTCTGTGCATCGAAGGTTTTACCCTCCAGTACTTTAGCACCAAGTGGAGGTGAATTGTAGCTATGCTATTAGCATAAAAAACTCTATTTTTTTTGTTTGCGTCAAAAGGTCCCTTTTCATAGTCCCACTCACAACTGGTAAGCTAGGCTGGTTGCTACAACCACTAAATTATGGAGGAGAAATGAGTTTGCACATTACAGCATGGGAGAACACAATAATTATGATAACTTGAGTTATCTCAAGGGTCACATGCCCCAGCAAAACATTATGAAGATAAATAGCATAAAATACAATTCTGCATATATACATATGATACATACATGTAAAATATTATATATATTTAGAAATTATTACATGAGTCAGAGTGTGATATGGAGAGACACTTCATGAACAGACCAACTCATTTTCATGAGCCAAAATTAAGGTGAGTGAAAATAAGCCTGAGAGTGAAACTATTACTATATCACTTTTGACCAGAAGGAATAAGTTGTTTTATCTATACTAGATATTTTTACTGCAGTAGTATTTAGTACTAGCATTGGTAGTTGGTATAGTGGAGTAAGAAGGGGCTCTCCCACACTATCTCCCTCAAGCATTATATATAATTATATATAATTATAATGCTTCATACTTTCACAATAGCTTCATTAGGTTTGCCACATGATATTGACTCAAGCTGAATTGCTGTTATAACATGCTGAATTGATCAAGCTCATTACCTCAATTAGCAAATAGTTATTAACATCATTCCTGAGTGTTGTGTCCTTACAGCTACTTTTCTATTCAAAAACACTTCAACCAGGTATATGCTATAATATCATAATACCAGTATTGTTCTTCAGAAGCTTAACTACCAACCTTAGTACTAACTACTGCAGTGAAGATATCTAGCATAGAATGTATGATGTATTATAGCAATATAATTTCTCTTAGGTTTTACTTTCACACTGAGCAAAATATTTCACTTTTAGAATTCGTTTTCACCAACCTGTGGCTCTATCTCATTGCCATGCCACACATGACTCATGCATGTAATCAGTAATAGGGGATTGTTAGAACAAGCCAACTTTACACCAGTGAATTACAGACATTGCATAAACGACAGCAGTATGATAGAATAAACCACTTATTACAATTATCAGAGTAGTGTCAATGTAAAAGATCGGAAAATGGCTCCTACACTTTTATACGTCAGTGTTACAGCTGTACGAATAGAATAGAATACTCACTCACCATAACAAGTAGTACAAAAAGCCATCAAAATCACCAACCCTCCCGCCATCGCGCCAACCACAGTCTGCAGTCTCTAGCAGGATACTGTTCTCTACCTGGATAAGCACTTGTTGTTGTTATTTTTTCAAAGGCACACCCTACCTTACGCATCACTCGGAACTGCTTAATCCTGGATACGTACTATTGATGGAAGATACTCCTATGAGTGTATAATATGTAGTAGGATGAAATGTTGCACCTACTACAAGACCAGGTATACAAATGGCAGGAACACACATGCACTTTCAGTCTGAAATACTCCATATTACAATTACAATCACCACTATGTACTGAACAATATCATTTCTGATTTTGTTTACACTTGAAAATCAGTAAGTTTTGCTAGTTTTATATGCATAAAATGCCACATGTTGTGTCTGTATCTATAATAACTATGTTTACTTTTATTTTTGGCTTACTTTCAATAATATGTTGTTATTGTAAAATATAATTCAAACTTAACTGCTACATAACATTGGTTAGTCATGTTATTGCAGATAGCGATTACACTTAGTTTAGATATCAATTGGCAAATATGTCATCAAATCTGTAACAGCACAACAAAAAAGCATGAGCAACAAATAAGAAGTTACTCTTTAGTTACAAAACATACCAGAAATGGAAATGGCATCATATTTGAAACAAGAAGTTATATAAATCAGTAGGTTGTGCTACTTTTATACACATCACATGCCACATTGCTTCCTATTAGTTTTGGTTTACTTTCAATAATGTGTTGTTATGGTAACATAATTATAATTCATACTTACCTGCTTGTAAACATGTTGGTTAGTTATATTATTGCAAACAGCTGTTAGATTAGTTTACATAGTGATTGGCAAGGATATAATCAATACAGTTACAACTCAACAAAAAGCATGAGGAACTAAAAAGGACCTGCTCTATAGTTAGAAAACATGTGAGAAAAGAAATGACATCATACATGAGACAGGAAATGATATTAATGTATGTGAGTGCTGTCCAGTCAGCTAGTTCAATGAGTTGTGAGAGTATTTTAGCTTTAATTTTTAAATAAACTAATATATTATACATATATACATAATGTAATTCTTATTACGTGATTCAGAGTGTGATATGGCAAAATATTTTACAAGTGAGCTGATTCATGTTAACGAGCGTGACAGTGAAAGTAAGAGTGAAATATCTAGCCATGCCACTCTGATGAGTGTAATGAGTGGTTTATTCTATGCAAGATTTCTTCACTGCAGTAGTTTGTATAAACAGGCATCACTAACAAAGGCGCATGCCCAGCAGAAAAAAATGGGATGTGGAAGAGAAACTTGCAAATACAGGAAGCTTTGGGAAAAGCATAATCCAAACCCTCTACTGATTTTGAGTTTCCTCAAGCTGTAAACTCTGATAGTTCTAAAGGAAGAGGAAGAGTGGAGTACTCTTGTTGGAGAGTGTTTAGTAATTAAAGAGAGGCAGAATGGATGAGGATTGTTGATGTGGATAGATTGGGTGGTCAAGTTTGCACTCCCACCTCAGAAGTGGCCAGCACAGGTGTTAATGAACTAGCACTATTGACGATGAAACCAAGTCACACCCCACCTTGATGGAATGTAGGAACTATGCCAACAAAAGAGAGAGAAACTATTTTATGGGATAATGGTCTTGAAGAATACATTTGGCCCTGAAGACAGTTATTGTAATGCCTAACAAATTAAGAGGAGGAAATTATGAGAATGGCTTGATCGTTTCAATGACTATAGGGTAAAGCAATTATGTTTGTATGGCCTCTTATCATGAAAGATATTAATGCTTGTTACAAATGTTGTGCAGTTCGTCAGTAGCACAGCAAAATTGCTAGGAATGACTTCCTAGAAAAGTCCCAATATTTCCTGAACTCTTCCTAGAAAAGTCGCAATATTTCCAGAACTCTTTGTGACCAAGAAAAACAATTTGATTGTGAGGTATTTAATCAATTGTGTGCTAATCTGAGAATTATAAAGTCACTCTGACAGTGTAACTATTGGTTCATTCTACGCTCAATATCTTCACTGCTGTAGCTAAAACTAAGGTTGGAAACCAGTGGTGTATGGTAAGCTGTAAAACTCTGGTGTAGTTAGTTTGTTGTAGCATCCAAAACACCCAGTTGATATTTTAGAAGTTCTCTGATACCTAAATTAATAATAATTTTGCCTCACACTTTTTACTCACCTTAATCCACATAAACTGAAGCAGGTAATAATATACTTTCCAGCTGATAGTCAACTGCAAACACTTGTACATTGTTATTTTCAGCACTGACTGATTATTAATAATATTGATATCAATACAATCTGTAATTATGATAAATGAAACATGTTTATTCAAAATGATATGAACATATCACACGGCACTCAATTAAGAATCATTCTCAGTATTCTTAATAACAACTAAACTATATGCTTGATTATCAACTAGTTCAATGTCCTCTTTTTTATTACTATTTTGTTGCAGTTCAGTAGCAGTGTTTGTCTCAACAATATTATCAATGTCTTCATATTCATCAATTCCATGTTCTACTTGGTGATCTCTGTTTGGTTCAGATATTTGATTTGATAAACTCTTTTTATGTATAATAATGTAACAGACAATACATCCAACAGCTATTGTTACTGCCATACATATTATAATACTTATTAGCACAGATATTATTGTAGGATCTTGTACGGGTGCTGATGAAGGCGTTACATAAATATATACTATTTCTTTATTATCAATAGTGTCTGTTGAAAAATTTTGAAGGGAAAGTGTGTTAATAGTGTTATCATTTTGGTATAGATTATTATTATTATTAGTTGTTGAATCTTTGGGCACTATAGGTAGTGTAGTGTCCAAGGATTCTGATCTCAAGGTGGTTTTGTCATTAAATAAGTGATAAGTAGATTCCATTATCGTTGTTTCTTCTCCAGTAGTTTCCTGAGAAGTTGTAAATGTAGTGAATGTTGTTGATTCAGCTAAGATAATAAAAAGGAACAATTATTAGTATGTATAGCTATTACAATGACATAATTAATTTTTATTTATATATTAAATAATTTATTAATTAATATTATATATTGATGGAATGATGTATTAATCAATTAATAAATCAATTCAATCAATCAATCTGAATGCCTGCCTGAACAACATAGAAAACTGTTGAGAGCGGGTCTGGGGAAAGGGATTCTACATCTATGCCAAATATCAAAATAAACAACTTAAAAGACCCCAAGCATGCCATGAAAAAACAAGCTACTTTTTATTCTCTCTCATTTTCGAAAAACAATAGACTGGGAATAAGCAGGGTTTCCAACTGGCCGCTAAAAAAAACAACATAGTTTGAGACTATTGGATGCACTTTACAGTTTACCTCCGGGTGAAAGTTTACTACATCCAGTAGTGTAGCCAAGGATTCCGACAAGACTTGTTGTGGAGTACTAATATATCTAACTAGGGATATGCATGAGGGCAAGTGGTAAGTGAGCCTATGCACAAACGAAATACTTTAGAAGTATCTATCATTCCATTCTAAAAGTGTAAGTACTGTTGTGACAATTTCGGGCAAGTTTGAAATTTAGTCTGGTATAGGGTCTCAATACCATAGTAACCTTTCGCCATAACATTTTGTGACTTGAAAAAATAAGAAGCTCTAAAGAATTACTGCACAGTGTTGAGTCTAATGGTAAGTTTTTAAGACCTAAGTGTGTCTTGTTCCATTTAGTAACAACCCAATACAAAGAGTAAAACAAATTAAATTTCCTTGAATGATACTGGATCACTAAAAGGAAAAGATTCTGATTAGTGGATGTATGGGACACAAAAATGCGAGGGTTAAAGTACAAAATGACTTACATACGTCCACACTTATATAAACTAGTGGTGCTGAGCACAAATATCAAACAAGCCTAGCTAGGTTACCTAAAAACTACAGTACTGTTACATAATTGATTTTAGCTTAGTTCATGCAAAACGTTCACAGATTTCATTTGATTATAACAATATTTGAACTGTCTCTTTATTGTATCCATGTCTTAAATGTTGTTCCTCCACCTTTAACTGTTCTCTTTACTGTCTTGCCTCAATTCCTCAAGTCCTCAATTTTAGCTATTCAGATTATTTGAATTGTTAGCAATTCTTGAAGACAAGCACTCTGACTCAGCTACAAAAAATTTGGGAGTCTTTTTTTTTATTTGGTAACCATTACAGAAAGAGTACTTACCTCAGTTTTCCCTGAATTATAGTAGCTTCTGGTATTCCTATCAGTGGCTCTTGATGACAAGCACTCAGATACTTAAAAAAAAAGGCCGACCACTTGACAACAGGTATTCAAATTCTGAATAAAAACGGCCAGGTTTTTTAGTTTACGTCTGGTAAAAAGTTTCATTGCCATAGTAACCACTCACACCAACTTATTGCAGTTGAAAAAGAAAGTATTTCTAGGGACCCTTCGTACAGTTTTGAGCCTAACCCTAAAATAACTAGTGATGCGCTCTAATAGCACAAAATAGCAAAGCGAGTGATGCATGTTCCCTGAAGAATATATTGGATGAAGATTCAACTGCTTTTTGCCGCTTTGGGTGTATATGAGAATGGATGTCCTCTTATAGATGCCTTTTCCTTCCTCTTGCAGTACAAAAAGTAGTGGGGATATTAGCTTCTTGTTGTTCACATGGTGTGGCTGCATTTTCAGTGTCTTCAAGAGTAGTTGAGTCTACAGCTGTATCAAGTTGATTGGTACTGTAATCCTCTGGAATAGTCTAATAAATAAATTAGGAACATTTAATCGTTCCCAATCCCGCTTAAAAGCGGGTGAATACCGGTTGGCTTCTATGAATTTTTAAAAAAAGTTACTTTATAGCTAGAACCTTCAGATTGCATACACAGGTGCCCAATGCATTGGAGAAGCATCTAAAATAGCTTTCAGCCAGGACTGCTTCGACAGTACCTCACAGCAGTTGCGTTTATTTCTTCCTCGGCAAAAAAAACAAACATCGGTTCTCCGTCGAATTTTAAAAAAGTTACCTTCTTCACAGCAGCTTCATTTATGGATTCAGTCATCTCCAGAGCTTTGTAGAAGCAGCAAAAAATTGCTTGAGCTCAGTAGCCTTCCATAACACATTGAAACAACCGCTTCTTTGCCGACCAAGACTTTGCGGTTTGACTTACTGTCTTCTCCATTTTTTATAAAATCGCCAGTTCAACTGGGGACCTCCCTATTACGTACTGTCTTAGGTAATGCTTATTACATCATAGGAAAAAAGTGAGCGTGTCGTGTGACCCCGGTGTCGCAGTGAATACTGTCCCCCAGTGAATAATGTCCCCCCCGGACATAATTCACTAGTGAATAAGGTCCGGCCGGACATTATTAACTAGCGAATAGTGTCCCCTCCGGTGAATAATGTCCCCCTGCCCATTTTTGCTTTCACTTCATAAAGTTACCCGCGGCTGGTGATTTACTAGTGGTGCGCTCGAATAGCGCAAATGCATGGCGAGCGAGCAGGCTCTTTTTACAGAAAAATAGGACAGAAATTACATCTAACTGTAGTGCAGAGTGTAACCCTTTCCATTCTCAGTTAGCATCAGAGAATCTAAAGTCTCTGATCCCAGACTACGAAGTGGACCCATGCATTGTAGCCCTCTTCTTCTCTTAGCAGCTAGTCTACCAACCTTCATGCTAGGTGTAGTCACAAATAATATTTTTACAGGAAAAAAGGAATGGAGTCAGTGAATATTAGAGCCTGGTGGCTATTTGATCATTTCATGAAAATATGGCTAAATTTATCTTATTCTAGTTAAAGCATTTGTGTCAATGATCGTAATGTGTATCAAACAATGAAACACATTGAATGCCAATGGCTGGGAGAATAAACTGTAGAAATTCAGCTTGCTTGAAAATTTTTAGTAGGTTGATTGCTTAAAATCATGGGAGTAGCTGCACTTTCACTGTCTGGTACTAATGCCACAGGTGAAGATGGTATAGGTGGTTCATTGCTAATGTTAATCGGAATGACTGCAGTTTCATTTGCTGACACAAATTCAAGTTCATATGTATCTGCTGGTGAAGTTGGTAGAGCAGGTGGATTGCTGAGGAAGATGGGACCTGCTACTACTTTGCTGACTAATATTGCTTCAGGTGTGGATGGCGAAGCTTGCATGTCAAGTGAGACTGGGTTAGCTGCACTTTTACTGTCTGGTACTACAGCCATAGGTGAAGATGGTACAGCTAATGTATTGCTAATGGTATTTGTAATGGCTGCAGTTTCATTTGCTGACACGAGTTCAAGTTCATATGTATGTGTTGGTGTAGTTGGTAGAGCAGGTTGATTGCTGAGGATGATGGGACCTGTTACCACTTTGCTGATTAATATTGCTTCAGGTGAAGATGGTGAAGCTGGTGTGTCAAGTGATATTGGATTATTGGAATCAGAGGCTGGAAACTCGGTTTCACAGTTCCTTCTGCAATTACTGCAAGTTGCAACAGAGAGAACTACTTCAAAATGATTAGTTGGGTTACGAATGTATATCCCCCTTTTGCTAACAGCTTCTTCAGAGAGTGATGGTTCCATTAGCCGTGGGTGGATTCGCAGCCAAGTTCCATCTGTGCTGATTTCGTTTGGAACATAAGAGTATATATCAGCCTTCAGAAGGCTTGATGTAGCAAGCATTTCTGTTTCTGTTGCCCAAACTCCACCATTCTCCACTGAGTTGTTAGAGATGTACTGGTCGACTCCAATACCCAGGTGCCCTGTCAGATTATTGCCAATGGTTATCATATGACTGACAATAGCTCTGCGCACAACAAGATGCTCATCCTCAGATCCAGTAAGAATGTAGCAAATGGACCTGTAGAAGCAGTTCCCATCTCCCGATATTCTCTGGATGGTAAGTGGACTCTTGAGGCACATTTTGGGGCCACCTTGTGCAACTCCATTCTCACCATGGTATGTCAGATTCAGTGATTCACATACACTTCTTCTCCATGCTTCGTCCACTGGATAAAATTTGTACACACAGTTAGGCCTCAAATCTGTCTCATAGATCATGACTTCGGCAGTTTTCCTTCCACTCAATATTGTAGCTGCAGTTTCACTGTCTGGTACTATTGCCACATGTGAAGATGGTATAACTGGTTCATTGCTACTGGCACTTGGAATGGCTGCAGTTTCATTTGCCGACATGAATTCAAGTTTATATGTATGTGCTGGTGAAGTTGGTAGAGCAGGTTGATTGCTGAGGATGATGGGATCTGATACTACTTTGCTGAATAATATTGCTTCACTCCTGAAATCTGTCTCATAGATCACAACTTCAGTAGATTTCTTTCCACTCATTATCTGATTCAACCTAGCATCCTCCTCACGTCTTTCTTTAAGTCGATTGCTTTTGCTAAGATTTTGCACACGCTGGTAAGGAAAAGGGGGAACAAAGAGCAAGTCTGAGAGGCGGTGGACGCGAGAGCAAGCAACAAAAGTTGAACCCGAAGAAAACTCTTTCTTACCCACGTCAATAACCACCTTGTCTAAGGTCAAACCTTGTGATTTATGGATAGTGACAGCCCATGCTAATCTCAGTGGAAGCTGAAGACGTGAACACTGCTTAGCAGTTGAAAACCATGTCCTCTGAAGTGGACAGATTGGTACTGTTCCATCAGACAGAGTTGGACCAGTGTAAAAATCAAACTTCACCGTGACTGCAATTGGCAAGTCAGGTGGGCAATGTTCTCTTGCATAGCATATGCTTACAACACTTCCTAGAGCACCATTGACCAATCCTACCTCAACCCAGATATTGGCAGACAGCATTACACGTGCCCCTTGTGCAAGACAGACAACAGGCTCCAGTCCTCCAGCTTCATCAGCACTGACTCTGGATGCTTCAGGACCAGTGTGTGCAGCCCTGATGACGGCTATTGGCTGACCATTTGCACGTAGTTTGCTGGCATTGTGTTCAGCTACGGCTTCAACCGTGGGATAAAGGCGTAGTGCTCTTTCAAATGCTGTTGTATCCCCCAGTTCTGCTGGAGTTTGCTTCATAAACTCTTTCCAGTCCTCCTGAGCCAACTCTCCATTCCTCAGACGCATAAGAATGTCACGGAAGAGTTCCTGATTGGGATTTCTTCCAGCCTGTCTCATCACAATGTCCAAGACTATAGCACGATCAAACATATGGTAGTTTGCACTACCCAGATCGGACAGCTCAGTTCGAGGTGAAGTGGTGTACAGAGGTAGATCCATGACTGGTGGTAGCTGGCCCCAATCACCTATGAGCAGACAGGAACATCCTCCAAACGACTCTTCAGACCTGTGAGGAAAGGCTTGCCTCAGGCGACGATCAACTTGGCCAAACAGCTTCCTTCCTACCATGGACATCTCATCAATAATGAGATAATCTATATCTTTCAGAGTCTGCTGAATAGTGTGAAGACGGCTACCATCGAGAGGCTTGAAATCTCCCCTGACAGGAATGCTCAACAGAGAATGGATAGTGTAGCCATTTACATTGAACGCTGCCACACCGGTTGGAGCTGCAACCACAAGATGGTCCTGCAGAAGTTGCTTGATGCATTGAATGAGGTAAGACTTTCCAGTTCCTGCAGTACCAGATACCACCATCCTGAGAGGAGCCGAGTTTTTTAAAGTTCTATTCTCAAAGTGATCTCGTACAATGCTGTATGCTTCAAGCTGCTTTCCTTGGAGGCTGTTTGGGTTGACACTCAAGTGAGCTGTCTCTGGAGGTGTGTATAGTTGACGTTGCTTCAACACAAATGATGGCATTTCCAGAAAATCAGGATATGCTGTTGCTGAAAGTGACCAATCAAAGTCTTGCTGATCTACTGCATATTGAGGAAAATCTGGCTTCTGTCGGCAGATGAGCATCCAGTCTTGTATGGTTAATACTGACTTATTATCATTGAGCTCATTATCATCACATTCCTGCCACAATAATTACAATATATTAACAATTGAACAGCAGGCAATTCATTTTAAGCTTACCTCCTCAGTATTTGAGTTGTTGTTTTCCCTTTCAGCAGCTTCTAGACGAAGGATGTCATCTGCAAGGGTTGCCGGAACGGTGTTTGATTGAAGATAGGTGAGATATGCATCTGCATGCGTGTAACAGGTACCAAGAAGTTGTTCAATTTTTCTGAAAGGCTGATATAGCATAAGCTTTTGCCTGCAGTACTGCTCATAGTTTGGACCTTGAGGATCGGGAGAGATGCACGGACGCACTATGACCACGACATGTTTTTTCCTGCAGGTTAAACCTTCACCAACCTTCCTTGAAGTTTTGAATCTCTGAACAAACTGCAAAAGAGTCATATTGGCAAATTCTGGTGTAACTGGACGAGCACAGTAGTGCTCAATAGGTGAATCGACTGTGACGCACTCATTTTCTTCAAAATGATCCTCAAGCTGCCGTGAATAATCCAAGCTCAGTACAACAAAGTCACGGGAAGCTCTAAACATTGGAAGCTGTAGGAGGAGATGGCATGTCTCCTGGGCAGAGAAATCTCTTTCTCCTACACTGCTGATCATCACCTTTTGCACAACTTTCAATGCACTGGCATCATCACCCTTGAGGCTCTTCAGCACATTCCCATAGACAGATTTCAATGCCTTGGATCGAGGTTCTGGCTTGGTAGCATACTTTGCACAGTAGTTAATGACTCTCCTGCGTGACACAATCATTTGCATGTCAACATTAGCTCTCCATGCAGACAGTTGCACTGGATTGTAGCTGTTAAGGAGAGAATCATTTCGTTGTGTAAGCATGGTAGGTTCACCATCGTCACTCGTTACTATCCTTGTCACTGGCTGTAAGTCTTTGGGATACATGAATCTACACTGGAGCTGACCATCTCTTTTCTTCTTCAAACAGTATGCTGTGGAGCACCGAGTGTGGCGTTGGCAAGTTGCAATTAGCTCAACCAAATCAATGTGAAGATCATCTACGTCGGCATACCACTTGTTGCAAACATGAGGCTTGATCTTTGGGAGTGGAGCATTGTGTGCATCACTTGCATCAGGAGATATTGCAGGGTTGACTGTGCTGACCAGATTGTCTGCATAGCTGATGATCTTCTCTACTGCATCCAAGAATTCTGCATCATCTTTGGTAGAAAGCAACTTCTCGACATCTGGTGCTTCTCTAAACCATGCCACACCATGCACATGTGGGCTTCCACGATGCTGCCACTCAAATCTAAACCAGTAATCTACCGCCCCAAGAACATTGACGTAGAAGGCTTCAACAAATTTACTTATGCGGTGAAAGAAAAACCAGTCGGCAATTGCAGGATTCTCAGATAGTGCCCTGCTGCGATGAGTAGTACTATGTTGCTGGTTACTGGGACAGATCAAGCGGGACAGTTCAGGCCACTGGCTGTCAGCAGCACTGTGTGTGAAAAACACAGTTGGCATTCCCAGTGTGTCTACCATTGAAATCAAATTTCTCCTTTGCTTGAACCAGTACTGGCTGGTCCCACGCAGAGAATTAGCAAAGTGCAGGACCCTGTTTGCAAAGCGCTCACCCTCGCATCCTACCATGTCTTTCAGTTCATCAAGAGTGAGTTTGCCATCTTTAGGGTGTTTCCTGATATAGATCCGGCCAGTTTGAAGTGCACGCCATCGCATTTCGGTATTGAGTGCAAAGTATCTAAAGCGAGGATGTTTGGCAAATTGGCCATCTCCATACATCATAAGGTGCTTAAAGTAATTTCCAGCAGTGACTGTGCGAGGACGGGGGGCAACAAAGTCACCAGCACCTGTAGGAAACAGAGTTGGAAATGCGCATGTGATATATCCTTCCGTTTGAAACTCGTTGACTGGAGTATCTCCACTCTTTGGCCACGGCACAGTTTGCTTTTGAAAGTTAGAGGATCGCTGTTCCACACTTTTCTTGATGGTTTCTTGCTCAGTTATTTTCTGGGCCACAATAGGTACAAACGTGGCAACATCTCGAGGTTCAACATCATCTTCATCTGCAATCAACTTCAATTCTTCCTCAATTTCTGTGTTGGTATCAAGTATTTTAACTCCACATTGTTCTGTCAAGTCTAATGATAAAAAAGTACTTTCATTTCCAATACAAAAAGACAACAATCATGTTACTTACCACCATCATCTGGTAACTGATTTAATGCTGTAAGATCAATATCAATGCTGCGGTAGTACTTGTTGTTCTGATTCAGCCACAGCAAAGCATTGTGTACTACAGACTTTCTAACTCGAAAGTCACGGTGAGAGTTGACAGAGCCTTCCTTTCTAACAAATACCACATCAAGTTCAGAAGACAGCCTGGGAAGCTTACTTGCAAATGAAGTAATGTCTTGTGGCAAGTTGATTACGTGTCCCCTGTAACCATACTGTCCATGTGGAAGACGGTATACTGTCATGAAAGGCATTACAGCAGATATTAACATTTCTTCTGCCTGTGATAGACCCTGTGTGTTAAATTTTTTTTGTAATGAATTTCTATAGCAATAGCAGATTGATAAAGACTACCATTTGAAATAAATGTATTTTTCTCTGTATATTATTTTACTCCTGTTCGATACTTTGTTGTGATACTATATTTATTACAATTGTTTGATTTATTCTAGAGTACTTTTAATAATAGCATACAAGTGTGTTTTAAGTAAGTATCAAGTTTAAAAATAATATTCATATTTTTGTTTTAAAAATACTGAGTTGTAAAGAAATTGTTATTTATTGATGTTTGAATAGTAGTCATAGATATTGTTAAAGAGAGTTTAATTATATAAAGTACCTGTAGTTGTGGTGGTGCAGAACCAGGATGCATATTGTTTTCAGCAGAATAAAGTTTAGGAGTAATATTGTCACGAGAGCAACGCAGGCATTGAGATGTATGTGTACTAAATTTGACCCCTGGAAATTTCTCCATGCAAGTGGAGCAAGTATGACATTCAATTAATGACATGTCCTGATGAAACCTTGCCATCTTTTTCTGGACATTTTCCTGCTCCAGTAATGCTAGGTGTGCTCCAGGATATGTGGCTTGCCGTACAGCCCTGCTTCTTTCTAAAATTTCCAGTCTTTCAGTTCTCTCTTCCAAGGTCTCCGTAGCAAGACGTTCTTTCTGTAAAGTGCTTAACTTATGTAGCCTAGCAGCTCTCTCCTCAGATGTTTGTGTAGCTAGATGTTGTTTCTGGGAGGTAGTCAAGTTTTGCATCCTAGAGGCTTTCTTCTCTGGTGTTTCCATAGCTAGACGTTGCTTCTGTGAAGTACTCAGCTTTTGCAGCCTAGAGGCTTTCTTCTCTGGTGTTTCCATAGCTAGACGTTGCTTCTGTGAAGTACTCAACTTTTGCAGCCTATAAGCTTTCTTCTCTGATGTTTCCATAGCTAGACGTTGCTTCTGTGAAGTACTCAACTTTTGCAGCCTAGAAGATCGCTCCAGTGATGTCTCTGTAGCCAGATGTTGTTTCTTTGAAGTGCTTAATTGTTGAAGTCTGGCATCTCTTGCCTCTGGTGTTTCAGAAGTAAGACGTTTTTGCTGCTGAGTAGACATTTTTACCAATTTTGCACCTCTTTGTTGGGGAGTTTCATCAGCTCTTCTAGCTCTATCTCGTTGTCTTCTTTTTGCTAGCCTTATATTCTTCTCCTCTTCACTTTCATTCTTTCTTCTATCCCTGTCTTTTTGGTTTCTTCTGTCTAATCTTGCCCTTTTGTTTCCTGCACTGATTAATTCAATAGGACGTTTTCTATTGTTGTCTAAAATTTCTTTTTCCATTTTTAACAGGAAATTAAACACAAACACCTAGTAAATATATAAGTATACGTAGCTAAAGATGATTTGTGAAAGAAATCGCTAAACAATAGCAATGATTAAGGCATGAAGAGTTAACAATAACAGAATTACCTGAATAAACTTTGAAAGCAGTGGCAAAGAAGCGCAGCTTGATAAATACTTCACGATTGTTTTAAGAAGAGAGTACAAGCTATAAACTTTTTCAAAGTTGCGTAAGGCAGTGCAGCAGGATTCTCCGCGCTCGTTAATTGAAAAATACTGGAACTGTGAACGCTTTACCTAACTTACGTAATTAGAAGCGCGGGCGAAATTTTTTGACGTACGCATACATACCTACATATTGTGACAGGATCTGAGAAAACAGCCCACTTGGAGCACTCCATCAAAATTTTATTTTTGTATTTGCTATGTACTCCTTAAAATTAGCTTCAAAATGAGCCATAAATAATTAGCAGGCTATCAGTAGTTTTCGAGTTATGAGCCGTTAAAGTTTCGCCTATTCTACCACGCTATTTCGGAAAAATTGAGAAAAACGCGTTTGAAAGACCGCAAGAGAAAGGAGTGCGGCATTTCTAACGACACGCTCGCCATGAAATACTTGTCGGTGACACTTCAAATTTTGTCAGAAGGTAGGCAAAGGGTTTTAGATTGGTATGAACAAATAAAAAAAATTTCCAATTACTATGCCCAACTCGATGTTTTTGCCTGTATCTCAATTTCATGTTTTGCGCGAAGTGGGCTGTTTTCTCAGATCCTGTCACAATTATATATATATATATCTGAAATCTCAATTGAACACGACTGAGAGTCAGCTTCGCTCGCTTCGCTCGCTCGCTGAATAAGAGTACTCGAAGGACTGCTCAACCCTTCTGATACAGAGGCCTAGGCAGTGCAATTCTGATCACAGTGAGGCAAAAAGCTGAACTTTTTGCCATAATACGACTCTTATGCGTGTAGAAAAATATGTAGCTATGCAAAGAAATTTATTCATATCTCGATTTATATAGTGAATGTTGATGATTGTTATTTTTAAATCACATGAAAATTATAGTATATGAAGGAACAAGCATCTGCCCCAACCTTTATGCTAGGAACCAATAGATTTTTAATCAGTTTCACCGAGAAAGCACCGCTGACCAGACAGTCGACTTAATTATTTGTTAATTAGCTGGTTCACTCCTAATCTCCCACTGAGTACCCTTTACCAACAGTATACTTGTTGGATGGAGGAATGGAGAATTACGATCATATTTACGATTTCTTGTACTCTGGAATATACCCCATTTCGTTTACCAAAAACGAAAAACGAGTACTGAGGAGGAAAACCAAGAATTTCAAGGTCTGATAAAGAAAAAAAATTTTGTTATCACTTGTTAGGCTTCATGGGAGTTTGAGTCACCCACCCTTTACCTTTACAAGTTCCACTTACTACATACTAAGCAATCAATTTTGTAGCACTGATTGTTTGTCTAGCTAATTATCTATCTCAAGAAGTAGCTAGATTTTAAACAGTTACCTGGATACACTAATTAATGAATGTCTTTTTATTTTATGCTAGAATATGGTAGAGAGAGTGTCAAAGTTTAGCTTCCACTTGTTGGTTACAAAACAATTTAATCTTGGTCGGCTATGATTTTATTATGACAATTGTATGTTTGTTGCAAAAAAATAAAAATTTGTAATACAAGGTTAAGGATGGTCTTCTCTATTACTCCAAGAGTGGAAGTGCCCAGAAGCAAGTTCCTAGAAGTAGTAAAGAGAAGGAGAGAATACTGAAGTCATGCCATGGATCTATTGAAGGTTCATTTATTTAGTTTGTACTTGTCAACTGCTACACTTTCGCAGCTTCATTTATAATCTTTCTATAATATTTTTACTCCGTGCTATATATATTGGAAGTTGTGCTTCAATGATTTCTGCTTGTGACCTTAGCATATTAGTTTGGTTCAGGCTGATAAAAAGCAATAGCCAATACTATATTAAAATGTTGTGAACTTTAATAACGCTTCTCATACAGGTGAGGTGCATTATCTGAAAAAAAAATGCAAATACAAAGTGTTTAAGTCTTTATAATTGCTAATATTTATAGCTGGTCACCTTGGAAGGGACAAAACAGCCCAAAAAATCAAGGAGCGTTTTTATTGGAAAACCCTATGGAGTGATGTTCAAGACTACATTTATAAGTGTGAGGCCTGTCAACGAGCGAATGATGCTAAGTTTCAAAAGGCAACTGAACCTCTCCACCCTATACCCATAAAATCTGAAGTATGGAATCAGGTAAGTATTCACAACTAATGGTTTTATTTGAATGATTACAGTAACATTAACTTTTGCAGATCGGTATCGACATTGTTGGTCCTCTACCAGTAACATCCAAAGGCAACAAATATATTATTACTTTGGTGGATTATTTTTCCAAATGGCCGGAAGCAGAACCATTGTCTGACAAGAGTGCAAAATCAGTTGCTTTATTTCTGTTCAAAATGTTTTGCAGGTAGCTATTTGCTCATTAGCCAAGCTATTGGTTTTTGATTAAATCTTGGTATAATAATATGTATATAGATTTGGATGTGCTAAAGTTGTAATTTCAGACCAGGGCAGAGAATTTGTCAACCAAGTGAATCAATATTTGTTTTCCATTACCCAAACAGAACATAGAGTCACATCCGCATATCATCCCCAAACAAATGGAATGGTTGAACGATTCAATCAAACTTTGCAAAGGTCTCTTGTGAAAATTGTGAATAACAATCAGAATAATTGGGATGAGAAACTGGATGGAATTCTATTTGCATACAGAACCTCCCAACACCAATCCAGCAAGTGTACTCCTTTTGAGCTAATGTATTGCCGGTGAGTGCCAAATCCGGATTTCAATAATGTTGATGAACTTTCCATTTAATGACTTTAGTAAGGCTATCATTCCTATTGAAATGGAAACTGCTGGAGATCACACAAGCAAGAATGATAGTGATGTTACAGATAACACGATGGAGGTGTATGTAAAGAAAATGAATACCTTCAGAGATTCTATTAATGCTGATGCCAAAGATAACATTATGAAATCCCAACAGAAGCAAAAAAAAGACTATGATAAAAAAAGGAGAAAGATGAAGGTATGCATGCATATAGTTTGCACACCTTTGTCCATATGAAGTATTATTTTTCCAGTGTATTACAAAATGCTCTAATAACAATGTTATCGTAACATATATAGGGTCTGGAGCCTGGAACCATGGTACTACTGAGAAACAGTGCAAGAGATACTAAGAAGGGTGACAAGCTTATACAGCGTTGGCTTGGGCCATACAGGATCATGGAAGACATTGGAAAAGGTCGATATGTGCTAAAAAATGCTGCATCTGGCAAAACTCTCAAAAAAGCTTTCAATAGATGCAGGTGAGTGTATTCCAAGATATGTAGCAATGTAACATTTAATTATTTACAAACTGCATCATTTAAATATTTTATGTATTTTTTTAGAAAATAGCTATATTTTTTGTCAGCAATAGCTAACTTGTTATATCATATGTGACCGTCTGTGGGAAAATTGGGAACAACTTTGCACACATAAACATTGGGAAAGGATCAATTTAATTATTAATAATGTATTAAATATGCCTGCGAAAGGGAACGGCTAAGGTGCATATATTGACTACTTTTAATACTACGGCTTTAAAACTCGGAGATCTCAATTTATTGTTGCCTACAAATGTGTACGTGTGAATGAAAAAATTGTATAGGGCCATCGTTATACCGATTTTCCTGTAGATAGTCACATATAAGTCACTGTAACAGATTTTTTCTTCTATTTGACAGATTGAAGGAGTTTTTCAGAAATCCCAATTCTCAACCCGTAGAATTAAAAGAGAATGACATCTTTCAATATGGTAGTAGCGATGAAGATTGCCACAATGATCATGGTATAAGCTCTTCTTCACCACATACTGAAGAAAGACTAGAGAATTCAGTGACTTCTCGTCACAATGTACAAGTCATACCTCCATATGGCTCCCATTTGGAAGAATCACAGTGTTTGTCAGAATCAGATGGACTATCACAAAAATCTCCACTCCCTGAGTTGCATAACCCATCTTCAAAACATTACAAATTAATGTCAAATGTCAGCAGAGAGGAGCAGTTAAAAAATTATGTTGTAGAATTTCAAAGAATCAGCACAGAAAGTCTTGTTTCGAGAATTTCTGCATTTATACCCCTTCTTGAAAAGATAAAAGTTGGGAAAGTAAGTTTAAAATATGTTAATATGTAAGTTAAGAGTATTATGGCTAATTTTCAAAAGAAATTAGAGCAACCCTAAATCCCCCTAACCGGGACTTTTCATTACAAAATGCTCCTAATTTACTGCGTGAGTACTAGGTAATCAGCTAGTTCGATTATTTTTTGTGTGCTGAACTAGAATTAGGTAAACAACTGGGGAAGTTATTATCAGAAAGACTTTATCAAGGCTGGGTGATGGGAACTTTTTTGGCATCTACCGTAACTCTAGCAGGCTGAGATAACAACCATGAGATGACATGAGCTATCTAACCGGTCACAAACCTAAAAATAACATTGTGAAGATATCTATATAGAATATATTATATATATAATATATATAATTTGTATTTTTTTTTCAGATGCTGGAACATCAATGCCCAAGTTATGGCGAGTTCATGAAAATGTCATGTAGGAAGCTTCGTATGTTAAATTATTGAAAAGAGAGTCAATTTTTAATTATCATTTTTACTTGCAGAGATTTTGAAAAATAGAACCCATTCCATTACATGTTTAAAGATATCCCAATTAGAGAAGTCACTCAGTTCATGACCTCCAATTTTTGTTGCAATGATAAGTCAATCTCGGTAATGAACATAAGCAGTTAGTTATGTATATTTAATAATTTTATTTATGATATCTAGATATTTTCATACACAATGGACATCTTGCTACCTGAAGTTATATGTCTTATCATTATGGATGTGTTCAATGTTAGCAGAAATGAGGTATCTATAGTTCTTTCATTCTCATTTAGTAAAATACAAGTTTTTGTATCAATTTTCTCTCAACTAGGCAGGAGATATTATGTACATATATGTAAACAAGCATCAATGTGTACCTTCACAGAATAAGACTCCAACATCAGGTTTGTTAAAGTGGCTACTATGTCTGTTATGTATAATGCCATTGTTTTTTAGCTTCTGTTTTGAGTCCAGAGAGCTGGAAATTGTATCAGGAACTGCAAATGAAATTTAATGGTGTGTTAACTCTCAGTTTCACAAGGCATAGGTATTAAACAAATGCTTGTTATTGTTCATTGTAGTGAAGAAATATGAGGCACCTGAAGGCAAAGAGACTGAGGGGAGTAATGAATCATCTAAAATTAACCTTCAAGGTAGCTAAAGCAAAATACCCTCTATGTATTAGACATTGCAATACGATTTTAAGCCAATCATTATCACTTTTTTGTGAATTTTCAGATTATTGTGAAGCTGGTTCTATTTTTCCTGACCTTGTCGATCAAAGCACTTTGAAGGTGAGTTATTTTGAATCGGTTTTGTATTCGTAAACTAAAACTAAATGGATACGCTTATTAGTGTTAGTAAGCATTTTTTCAGGAAAGCTCTTAGCAGATATTAAGTTATCTAGACAGTGTAATATAAAATTTTGTGATGTATATGATCAAAGAAGGGCTTGCTTCTTCATATCTTGGTGTAGCGAACAAGGCATTGTTTTTAACAGAGTTGGCATACTCTCACTAGCAGTTCAAGAATCACTGGGTCTCATACCGCTGAAAATAATTCAATAATAGCTTTTAAAAGAACAACAATATTCATCAACATAAATTTTGTCAACTTAAATATTAAGTTCATGTTAGTGTTAGTTATAGTTTTAGTTAGATCTAAGCATTTTAAAATTAGCTTTAGTCCATGATGTGTTAAAAGTGTTGGAAAATAACTACCACTAAATTAAAGAACGAAAAGTTGTTCCAAAAAACTAATTAGAACTATCTAGCTCAAAAGGATAAACTAAACTACATGACTGTGAATATGCTGATTCATAGGGTGTTGCAATAATGTAAAGACAGAATGAATACTGTAATAAATGATGCTAACGGCCTCTGATAAAGGAGTTAAACTCTACAGCTCCATATTCGAAGATAGTTGCCAAAAAGGAGGTAGCTAAAGAGATATATATGATAGATAACACCTCAATAAGGGACACTTCTGAGTAATGGGCTGTTTCAAAGTATCAATTAGAATAAACAACAATATTATCTGCTGCTGCTGATGATGATGACAATAATAGTAATAACAATAGTAAGAACATAGCTATCCTATCACAGAACATTTTAAAACTAAAACTAAAATAAATTTTAGCTACTAAACATTTTGGTTATCTAACTAAAACTAAATTTCACAGGGTATTTTAATAACCATCAGGATTGGTAGACCAGACCCGTCAACTCTGATACTGAAAATGGGAGTCAAGAAGATGATCGAGGTAAGCTTGTCTTTCTCTTGTCTTTCTCTTGAAAAATAGCAAGCTTCTGTTGTGGAAAGGACTTATTTATAGCTATATTGAGATAGAGTAAGCTGTTTAGCTATAATATATATATATATATTTTATTTAGTTTTGAGATTTGAAAGTGGCTTGTGGTTTTTTGAACAATTTCAAATTTTCAAAAAAATTTAAATTTTTTTTACCACATATACTACTAGGACCAGATGTGAATGCAGTCAGCGACCCGATTACGCAGATGAGGCGACAGGAGCAGAGTCTTCCAGTGATGAAGGAGAGGATACCGGACCTGAATCTTCCAATGATGAAACACGAATAGGCAGCAGGTTCCAGTGATGAAGAAGAGGAAGTGGCTCCTCCTGCTCCGAGTTCTGGACGTCCTCGCGGTCGGAGAAGGCGGGAATCGAAGAACAAGAGTCGGGTGGATGAGGTAGGGGGAGAGTGGAAGAAAAATGACAACACACCCATTGATATTCCATAATCTTTTGTGTGAAGGACCACAGACTTTGATATTTGTGGCTGCTCCTCCCCCCCCCCTGAACATCCCAAAAGTTGTAATATGTATTGTTATTGTCGTTGTCGTTGTCTGTGTTTTTGTGGTGTTGTAGTGGAGCTTCACACTCGATGTATATGTGTGTGCGTGGAGTTGAAATGTTATTCTGGCGCTTCCAGATCTAACCGGGGAGGGAACGAACTCGGGGGGGGGGGGTCTTTTCCAATCGGGGCTACTATGCCCATGTAAGTTGAATTTCATGTATGTGTGTGTGTGTACACCAATCAATTTATATTATACATTTATTTTTATGATCTGTATTCACCTGTATCTTCTTTTTTCTAGTGTGTGTGTGTGTGTGTATGTGTGTGCGTGCATTTGTGGAATGAGAGAGAGCAACCGTGGACAAACAGTATGTGGCGCTTCCGTATACAACCTGGGAGGGAACTCTGGATCTTTTTGGATCGTGACTACTATGCCCATGTAAGTTGAATTTCATGTGTACGTGTGTGTGTACACCAGTCAATTTATGTATAATAAATTATACATTTATTTTTATGATCTGTATTCACCTGTAGCTGCTTTTTTCTTGTGTGTGTGT
>WLWD01004279.1_pt1 | contig 43977 bp, 35 predicted proteins | sample 6712731 | NCBI WGS metagenome assembly WLWD01 (sample SAMN12718690, study PRJNA576275) | sponge metagenome | isolation source: marine sponge | host: Mycale hentscheli | place: New Zealand: South Island, Marlborough, Capsize Point | collected 2014-11-01 | reverse complement strand
ATAACTCCACTGCGGCTTTTGACCTTGTCATTCGCAAAACCCTGGAGTCCATCCTCGGGGGACCCATGTCTGACTGGTCCTGATTCAAGGCAACTCTTCCAAGTAGCCGTGGTGACCTCAACTTGCACTGTGCCTGCTTTCCTAGCCTCTTGCTCCCAGGCTGGGCCACTGGTTGAACAGATCCTTGGCCTTTCCCCAAGTCCCGGCATCCTCCCGGAATCGGTAGTACCAGCCTTAGCTTCTGCTGCCGCTCGCTCTGACTGGCGGGTACCTTGTGACATAGATGTTCCCCTCCGTCAGAGGATCCTCTCTCATGCCATTGATGAAGCTACCTTCCAACAACTGCTGGTTTCTGCTCCCACTACCCGCTCGTGTGCTCTAGCTCGCTCCTCTAGTCTGCCTCATGCTGGAGATTGGCTTAATGTGATCCCCTCCACCTCCTTGGGCCTCCATCTGCATGATCGTGAATTTCGATGTTGTATAAATTATTGGCTTGGTGTCCCTCTTCACAGTATCCCATACTCCTGCCCCGAATGCCAGTGCTCTGCTGACATCTTTGGAGACCATCAGGTCGGGTGTGGTGGTAGTGGTGACAGGATTACTCATCACAACTCTGTTCGTGACGTCATATTCACCGCTGCACAGAGTACTGCCCTCGGACCTACGAAGTAAGTCCTTGGCTTAGTCGCCAGCTCCCAGACCCGTCCAGCCGACGTCTACCTCCCTCATTGGACCTCTGGTAGACCTGCGGCCCTCGACATCCACGTAATCAGCCCTCTCCAGGAACAGCTGGTCGCTGAGGCTGCTTTCACCCCAAGTCATGCTCTTCAAGTGGGAGTCCAGTGGAAACTGGCCTCCAACCTCCCTTCATGTCGTTCTGCTGGCATTGAGTGCATCCCTGTAGTTGCAGAGACTCTGGGCGGCCTGGCTCATGACACCATAACCATTGTCAAAGACATTTGTAGAGCTATTTCTGACCGTGGCTATGGTATAGATCTTCATTCCAACACCAGGCACCTCTTTCACAGCCTAGCCATTTCACTTTGGCGCGGGAACTCTACGTTATGGCTCCACCGGTTCCCTACCCTCCCTCCTTCCCGAGATGAGGTGGTGTAGCCCCTTTTATTTTTATTTATTTTTGTACCTTTTCTTGCTTTGCCTTTGTGAATATTCTGATTGACGTTTTATCCACAAAAAAAAATTGTGTATGCCGGTGTACGCATACGCAATTTTTTTTTTTTTTGTCAGTATAAGGAAACGTTAATTATAAGTGGCAATTCAATTTATGTATTCTCAATTTCTGGTTCAATTGCTTTCCTGAAGGCAGCCCAGTTCAACTGCCAGTTTCTCTGTGTGTGGAAGGCTATACCCTCCAGTATTTTAGCACTAGCTAAGTGGAGGTGAATTGTAGCTTACTATTAGCATAAAAAGCTCAATGTTTTGGTTAGAGCCATAAGGTTCCTTTTTCTAGTCCCACTCACCTATTATTATTAATTTGTTTGTGATTTTTTTGTAATAGGATTTTGGTTTACTAGCTTTACTCATACCATATCAAGTATCTCTATAGTGGTTTCACTTCTGGTAAGACTGTGTGGGTGCATTTCCTTATTTATTCAATGTTCAAGCAAACATGGAAATGCATGTATGATATTTACTAATTAAACACAAGGTCATGTCAACTAAACTTACGATATAAAACCTCACAATACATTGCTACTGTTGATATGATCTTGAGGGTGTGTTGTGATTTGAATAAATAAGAAAATGCACCCACACAGTCTATGTACTTTGCTCTATTTCAATTGAACAGAGATTTCCCCCGTACATTTTAGAATCGGCAAATTACCCTTTGTACAATAATGCTATAAAATACTTCTCGATTCCACCAAATAAGCCTAACTTTGCTACCAAATGTTACACAAAAACAAAGACATTAAACCACTTCATTAGAAATTTGTCTAAGCTTTACAAGATTAGCTAACTCGCCTTAAAGGAGCTGGTAGGTATTACTGTAACATAAAAGTGGGATGTGCTCAACAGCTAGTTTGGCATAGGGACCTGCTGTTTGACTTGTATAATGGATGTGGATTATATGCTGAGTCAGCAGAACAGGTGCCATGTCACCTCCATTGCATGCATTTGACCTTTCCCACGAAGTGGTAAAGGGTCTGACTATGTCAGACTACAGCTACAAAGAAGATAAGGTTCTTACTATAATACATTAATGCAATATTTAACTAACTGGTACAATAGATCAGCATTAACTTTTTTCTTCCCAAAATTCTTCCCGAAGGTATATTATTTACTCTATGTTTTGTCTGAATTCTTTTATATTTCTAGACTGAAATGATGCAATACTGAGGACTAAATATTTCAAACAATAGTTGTATTGTAGCATGACTAAAGCAGGGTCTTTCTGCTGAAATTGACAGAGGTAGAATAAGAGTCAATGTCTACTTGCAAACCTTAGTATCTTGCCATTCCACCATGTACTAGCTTATTATACTATCATCTGGCTACACATGCTCATTAGCTAGCTATTGAATACGTTGCCTTTTCCAGCAAATTTCTCAAAGCTTTCAGGTACCTAGCTATAAGAAATGTAGCCTAACCACCACTCTCTGTCCAGGCCGGACCTGGACACCCTATCATGGACTTATCTGTGTATAGAACTAACCATGTGTGTTTGTGTTTGTGCATCATTCTTCCGACTATGTGCAGATTATATGTAATTGTCACCTCATAATCACCTCATTCGCCCACCCACCATTATCATAGTGTATATATACCTCCCTCTGTCTTTTGTCTATTACTTCTTTTTTTACTTTTCCTCATCTCACTGAGATTGAGTTGTTGAATGAATTATCAAAAGTGAACTGTTTGAAGTTAGAAAAGGGAGTCTGGTCCTTCGAGAAGAGATTTGCCTATTTGTGTATGTTGGAGTTACGCCCGAGAGTATCGATGTCAAGATTGTTCATCTCTGGCGTACTACTGTGAAAGCTGCTGCCTGGCTCCTTTAGATGGCGTCTCCATTCCTATTACCCATAATTGTGGTACAGCGTACAATGAAAAAATTACTGTCGTCTCTTTGAAAGGTAAATATATGTTGTAATGTATCCGCCACTGTAATTAGCTATTTGTTTTCATTGTCATAGGCCAGCATCATGAAATCTACATTACATCATGTGGGTGTTTGTCAATGTCCAAGAGGTTGCTTATGTTGGGTTTATGGCCAGCAACTCCGACAAGACCCAAACTAGCATTCACCATGGAACTCATGAATACTATTCACTACCTGGTTCGTGAATGTCAGACATCTTTGCATGAGTGTTGCCAACTTTTTGCGGTGTGTTGGAAAGCAGCAGCCCCAGGTATGTTTTAATATGTACATGTGAAATAATTATAATGGGATATGGTGTTATCCATTGCAGGACAAGGATATCTATAAAGTGTTGACCAATACATTTCCGCAGTACAGGTAAGTTTATGACGTATAGGGGTTCATTACAGGATTTTCAGTTGGGGGGGGGGGGGGGAGAATTTCAGTGAAATTTCCCAGAAGTTTATAATCTGGCCCAATTTTACTAGCACTTCCAATTGGAACAGCAACGTCGAAAGATCCTTAGTCACATGAAGATGATAAAGACCAGGCTAAGGAAATTGATGGTATTGAACAACCTTATGAGAATTGCCATGTGAAGCCCAGACTTAAGTGAGTTAATTTTAATTGAAATTCTGGACATTTTAAGAAAAATAGGCGCAGTAGACTGTAAATTGGGATATATTATTTCTATTAGAAAAGTTGGTGTAAAGGAAATGAGTTTGGGGGGGGGGGGGGGGAGATCAGAGGTTGAGATCCCATGGGACTCCCCCCCCCGTGGAAACTCTGACGTATAATGGGAGAAATAATACACATAGTTATATAGGTGTTTCAGGAATGATTTAGATTTCACTGTGTATTCCAGTCCAAGGAGATGTCCAGCATGCCCCAAGGTCAGGGAAGAAGCAGTTAATTGTAATTGGCGAGCGAGCGAAGCGAGCGAGCAACTCTAAGATGTAGTCTATGGAAATCCTGAATACGTCGTCGTAAATAAACGCTCGCGCACATACGTGGTCGTTTAAACGCGCGCGCATACGTGGTCGTTCAAACTGAATAAATGGTCGTTTAAACGCGCGCGCATTCCAGAACTTCAAAGTGTCAACATTTCCCTAGAACTTCGCTCGCTCGCCCAACCAATGCTACACGAGCATTTTCTAGTTTATCTCTAAATGAATGAATTGTTATGTGTTCAGTATTGATTATTGCATAAGTCACACGACTAATAATTATCAATGATTGTAAGCTAGTCAAAATACAGCATGATGGTGAACCTATCTTGCTGTTCTGTTTTATCACAAGCACCTTTCCTGGCATGCTGTCCACTTTCTGCTTACTCGCCACATATTGGTCAACATCACCCTGAGGAAGAAAGTACGTACTCTTCAACAAAGGACTATCTTCTGTACGTAAACGGCCAGCTTTGCCACGTCGACAAAGCCTAAAGTTAGCATCCAGTGATAAAAATACTGAATCTGTTTCACTGGCCTACACATATAATGTAAATTAATCATAACTATAAAACTTTTTTTTAAGGTAATAATTGAGATTAATTTTAATAGACTCAGTGCAGTGACTTTAAAGGCAGGAGATGCTCTGCGGTCAAGAAACTGTTATCATGCACTAGATGAGACAGCCGTGTTTGGGGCAATTTGTCGCCATGACTTTCCTCTTCAGATGTTAAGTCTGAAACATGGTGAAAGGTATGATAACTAGTATGTTGTGTTCCTTTTATTATTATCTTAATTTGTAGACTGGCATATATGCTGACTATCTGCTATCAGCAATGATTGATCAGAATCGCTTACCAAACACTGTTAATGTGCTATATGACATCGCTTGCAAGTTAGTGGCTCATTGGAAGGTATGATTTTTTTGTTTTAAAATGGAAGTCTTATATGGTTATTGTGTTTTATTCAGGCACACCCGGGTAATTACCAACATTTCCTTGATGTGTGCAATGTTTCAGTGCCCATCTTCCATAGCTATGCTCACGAGTCGGCATGTTAAACGTCTTACAATCCAAGAAACAAGGAAGGGATGGGACTTGCAGATGGAGAAAATATGGAGAGGCTATGGTCCTACCTGGGTAGCTTTTGTAGGATGTCCAAAGAAATGTCAGCTGCAAACAGAACAGACCTTCTCAGTGATGCATTGCACCACTAAAGGAATCTAAACTAGGTATGTGTGTGTGTGTGTGTGTGTGTGTGTGTGTGTGTGTGTGTGTGTGTGTGCGTGCGTGCTCCTCCATGATCCATCACCTCGTCGTGGTGGAGGGGCTTGAGTATACCAATGAACCTCAGAGCTAAGTCAACTGGAATCAATAGTATTCCTGGTAAGGGTCACCCATGGTGAACAAGTTTGAGGGGGTGTTCCAGACCAAGTATGGTCCAACCAAGCAGACTGGAATAGGGGGGTATAAGCCCAGGCCATCGCCTGATGGTACCACTTGGACCCACTTTCAGTCTGTTCAGCTACGAAGGGTTACCCTCCTAGCTTTCCATCTGCACTAGAGTGGGTTGTCTATCCTGTAGCTCAGTGCTGGTTACTGGCTGACCAGAAGACTCTGCTTGAGGTATTTGTTTAAAATCCATATAATCTCGAGTTTACGTCCTCCTGTGCAGAGCTCAGTATGTGGATGCTGGTGCCAGTAATGTGCTGTACCCTTGCTCTGCTCAGGACGCCACAGCCTGGGGCCTTCGGGACTCTAAACACGGTAGTACCCTAGGTCTCAGTACCTAATATAGAGTGGGATCCATTGAAATGATCACTATGATCTGATCTGTCTTATGTAAAAGCAAGAGAACATACAACACTCCCTCCTGCTGCAGAATAAGCTTGTGTGTATCCAATATTGTGTCATTTATGAATACTATATTTGGATTACCCTATCGTCATTATTTCTTATACAAATCCAGTAAGCAGTATAAACTACATGAGGTGATATTTCAAACTAAGTACTCCCCTCCAACGATAATTCTGTATGAAATTATGCCACCAAAATTTGCCAATTTTAATTAACATTTCTTTGCAGTCATGTTTAAACTTCATCCTACTGATTAGTTAGTGCATTTTAGATGCTTTTGTGTGTTTATCATAGGAGCAAGTTATTTCCCAAAGCAAAAGAAGAAAAAGCTCAACTATAATGCGATGCTGGAGGAAGTACGTGCTGATTGGAAGAGAAAATACAGTAAGTATCTATGCACTATATTTTGAGATATGAAGGGTTGGGACCATTGTGGAATCCATGAGATATCCATAAAAATAAAAATAAATTGATGGAATCCCCTCCCCCCACTTTATGATTGGATCTCGTGGTTTAATCAAACAGATGTGATGTATATAAAGTCGTTACTATCTTGGCCCAACTTATTTGCCTCTTCATGGAAAAAGTCGTAAAATATAAATTAAAATTTACTTCTTCTGTTATGTTAATACTGTTGTTGCTTTGTAGAAGAAGCAGTGTGTGGCGATGGCAGAATTCCATATTCTAACTCGGACAAGATGAGGTGTGTGGCAGTTGGTCTTCCTCCAGGAGTGTCCTTTCAACAACCGGCACTGTACAAGTCGTCTGAGCTGTCCCTGGTTCACAGCAATCTAGAATCATTTTCGTTTCTTTGTGTAGCTGAAGGTGAAGATAATGTTGCTTCTGTGGACAGTGGGCAACAAGATCAGTAGCCACTAGTGTAGAGTTCAGATGTATTTTTAGACGTATAGATCCAATCTTAATGTTGCTATAATCACAGTCACACTTCGCACTCAGTAAATATAAGTTGGGACAAGTTATGTCGTGTTATTGCCATCCAATGTTAGGGGAGGATTTTAATCATTTCAATACTGAGTTCAACTGTAATCAAATGTAATCCTCAGTTGCAACATAGACCCTATCTGGTATGCATTTTGCTCATCTGAAGTTCAGCTTTCAGAATCCTGGAACCACCTAACTGTGATGTTATTTATGAGCAATAAATGAAGTGATATGGATACCACAATATAAAGGGTTGATATTTTATATCCTAGCATTATCATTGGAGGTCAAATGGAAAGGGATACAGGTGCAAATACACTGTACCCTTGGAAGTCTTCTTGTGTGTTTGGGGATACACCACATGACCCCACAGCCTAGCAATCCTTTTTTGCTGCTTATATCACCTGCTGGTTAATTTAATTATTGATTTCTGCATGCTGCTAATGTCTTCTACTGGCACTACTTTTGCAATTAGCAATAAGGGTGGCATGCCTCTCTAGAATATCCACAGCAGCTCCACTCAAATCACTGGCACAAGAGTGGCAACACCCATATGAGCCAGCCCCATAGTGCACAACAAGCACCCAACTCAGTGGATAGCGAGATAGGGAGGTCCATCAAAAGTTTAATACTACCATTTTCTATGGATTTCACCTATCTGAATTTTCCCATGCATTAAAGAAATTTGATCAGCATAGATGCACTAGCTAATATTGAGAATCATAATTTAAGGAAAATACTATTTTTTGTTACAAAACATTGGTTATAATTGAGAATCACTTGAAGCATATGAATCTAAATCGAAATCAGAATCAGTATCAATTTCATCGATATTGCAAATGGTGTCGGAATGAACTGAATCATCACTGTCAGAATTGCTTGGTATCAGTGTAGCTGCAGGTGGACTGTCTTTCAACAGTGGTTGGACGGGAGGCAGGAATTTAACATCTGCTAGACATTCCTTGATGGCTGTAGGAGCCAAGGTGTTAGTCCAATATGCATTGGCCATAATGCCAAGTGCATGCTCTGCTCTCTTCATTTTCAAAGTTGAGGTGGCGAGTAAGCAGCAGTGCAGAAACTTCACCAGCAATTGGACGCGGCAGAGAGTGTACAGACTGTTCCAAAGAGATAAAAACATCGTCATCTGGGAGCGGGTGGATGAGCTGGTTGTCATGCTGTTGAAGTCACTGTACTATTCTGCAATTGACTTCATCCAAATTCTCACGATAGGAGACATAAATTCGAATCAGATCGCCAATGCAAAGTTGTTTTTCCTCTTGTGCTCTATCTTTTAGAGAACTGAGCTCAAGTAAGCGGCGTTGACTCTCCGCTGGTAGTCTGCCACAATGAATGGCAACAGAATAAGAATGTTCGGTTCTCCAGAATGGAGACTCCAAATTAAGCACCTCGGCTATGCCACTGAAGATCCTCTCCATACTCGACTTGAAGGTTCTTGTACTTTTCAAGTAGCTTCTTGATCTTGCGAGTACACATTTGAATCATCTTGCTGACTCGAGATGCTTGCTTCTGGCCACCTATGTACATAACGTAAATTTAATGAACAACAACAACAAACCTAAAGCATAATTACAACATTGCATACTGTCAAGTATCATTTGAAATTCATCTAGTCAAATGACCATCGGCCAGCAACTACATTACTACATTGTAACATAAGCTCTATTTCATTACAACTAGAACAAACTTGCATGATATTTCTTATTTCAATCGACTAAAAAAAAATCCAAGCAATTTTTCCACATGCAACTACATACTGGAGCATAAGTGATATTTCTAACTTACAAAGTATAATTGCTGCTGTGTCAAGCTCATGTAATCACAATATTGTAATGATGAAAATAATAATTATTATAATGATAAGCGACTGCATGATGTTTAAGCGTAGTAAGATAGAACACTCGCTCTCTAACAGCAGCCATCATTTGACTCTTCAGTTCCTGCTGCTTGCTACAATTGGCTATCTTTAAAGCTTCCTCATACTCCTCCATCTGCGGTTCCCATCGTACATGCACTTGATGCCTCACCTCAAACCTTCCAATGTCACTTTCATGCCTGCAGAAGACAAATTAGTAAAAAACAAAACAAAAAAACACCCACACACACCCTAATCACACACACCCACCCACACCCACACACACACACTACTCACACCACTTGCCTGCTAAGTTGTTCAATAGTTTCTGACAGAGCCTGGGAGGACACCTGGCTAGTTATCAGTTACTAAAGGTGCCCGAGGGGATCCTAAACATGGTAGTACCCAACGGTCGAAGTGTCTAACTGATTTAGAACAAAGCAACCGCTAACTGTTTCCAAGCAGTAGTCATGCCCTCAGAGGCAGGCCACTACATATAGAGGCCCTCCACAGAGGCCACTACATATAGTGGCTCTGTTCGGAGGCCCTACCAGAATCAGGCCCTGTTACCCAATACACGGTCACATATAGTGGCTCTGTTTGGAGGCCCTACCAGAATCAGGCCCTGTTACTCAATACAAAAACTAAGGCGCTATGTTCTAAATGAGAATTATGACATTAATAACACTGTGTCACCTCATGTTTGTGAAAGATCCAATACATTGTTTAATCAAAATAGTTTGTTTTTGTTTTTTTTAAACCGAATTTGTGTGTAACAACTGCTACATGATCCGAATAATTACCACAGACAACATTATGAACTTGAGTAGCTGCACGTGTGAGAAATATTACAATGAGAACAATCCAGCTATTTTTATCTAGATAGCGTACAAGTGTACTTACCACACATGTATTTAAAAAAAGTATCTTCTACTGGCCTCTTCCTTTCCTCTTCACACTCAAGAAAGCCCTGAACTGTTTCTGAGCTGCACATCACTTTGTGGTCCACCGTAGATGTGTTCAAAACCAAAGTATAACCTTCATACCCCAATGCTGGTAAACTCTTGAGCTAAGGTAAACAAACACTACAAATAACTTCACAACAATATTTTTCTTTTCACTTACATTTTCATTTATCGATTGGGTTAAGTCCCTCACAAGCTTTTTCTTGGGGACATCCGTCCATGTACTTGATTCACTTGCCTCCACCCGCCACACTTGCTTCTCCTCATCTGCTAAGCTGGACCACTTCTTGGACAGTTCAGACATCACAGCACTCTTGTCTACTAACATAGCAAAAATTACTACACACAACTAAACAATTTAAGATAGCTGTTGTTACTGACCTCCCGATAACTTCCGAGCTTCAGCACTGCAGAATAGTTGAAAACCACTGCATTTTTTAGGCTTCTTGACTTTCGTGCTAAATGGAAGTACAAATGCAAAAAAAAAAAAAAAAAAAAAAAAAAAAAAAAGAATTAGTCCAATTGGAGTTAGGAGCGAACAATAAAAACATTGACCCTAGACACACCGTTAATTTCAATGAAAACTTCTGGACTAATGGTATATTATTCCATGCCTATAACTCGTTTCATAAAATATCAAATGAGCAATAAATGACTTATTACCCTTGTTGTATAATATGGGGATGATATTTTACTCTCATGCCATATTTTCACTCGCCTTTGGCTCATAAAAAAATATTTGGCATGGTCACAAAATATTTCTCTATATTGTACTCTGACCCATGCAATAAGTATTTTATAAGACTTAAACTGGCAGGGATTCATACAGAGGGGGGGGGGGGGGGGGGGGGTATCCCCCCAAACACAAAATGCTCCCTAAAAGATGTCCTTCCCCCCCACCGATTTCCCCTCCCAAACATTTTTTTGGACGAATCCTGTACGAATCCCTGTGCAGGTATTATTGATTACAACGAGATTGGCCAAATTATTTTCTGCATTCCGTTATACAGCAGAACCTCTCTTATTAAAAGTGTAATGAGACCAGGGGGTGCCCATAACTCTGGAAATTCCTGCATTTCTGAAAGAAAACGTCAATCAACCCACTCATTTAATTTACATTGTCTTGGTTTAACTACCAGATAACATAATATAGGTGCCATATATATAAGAAAATAAGAACTCCAGTTTAGAAAAGATCTACTGTACCGTTGTGACACAAGGATTTCAAAGGGGGTCATTTCGCGTCCTAACCAGGGCTGCATTTAAGGGGGAGGGAGGGGGTCGGGCGAAGGGGGGCCTTTACCCCCCTATAGATTGTTCAGTACTCTAGTTATGCCTTTGCAATGTATAATCAGCATTACCTTACCATACATATTTAAACATTGCAAACTATGATTTCTAATACATGTACTGTACACAAAAGAATGTTTTTATTTTACTCCTAGAAACCTAAAAATCCTATTTCGCCCCTCCTAGGTTCATTTCCTGTATGCCGCCTCCCAACCTTATGACCTTCCTAAAAAAATATGCCCTAAACCTTCTTAAATAAACCAAAATACATATTTTGGCTCATAAAAAATTCAATAAAATAGCTAAGTTCAGAATCTTTCACTGGACAATTCCAGTGTAACATTACCTATCAAGTGACTGGATGACTCTGTTTGATCTCTTCTTCTACATACAGCGGCCACGTTCAGCATTTATCCAGTGCTGAAATAAAAATACAATGAAGATTATTTAGTGGAACACCAGTTATCCAAGAAGTCTGATTAGGCCACAGCAGGGAAATTTCCTGTTTCTCATCCAGGCAGTAATAAAAATTTTATGCGGGCGGGCGCTAAAATTTTAAGTCTGAACTTCACACGGTAGACTTCTCACTCAGCGCTCAGGTCCTAGTACATTTTGTTGTAATCCATCCTACTGGCTCTAGCTAGTCTGCCATGTATGTCACTGTGTCAGTCCTACAAGGAAACAATAGGATTTATCCTTGGAAAATGTTTCTATGCTCAGAAGAACAGACATTTGTGTCTATTTTTGAAGACATCAGGAAGAATTTACCTGAAATTGATGAAGGTACAAAAATAACAAGGTGCACCTTATCTAAATCGATTGATTGTGCCCAGAGTGTGCTAATAGAACTGGGGTTTAATGTGGTAGAGTGCTGTTCTCTGAATAGACAGTTTATTAGGTACTTTGTAGAAAAAGTAGAGAAAGGATGCAATACATCAACCCAGCGGAATGCATTCACAATCCTTATGACCTCAGCCAAAGAACCTAGATTACCTCCTAGACTTTTGACTCCTGAAAGGTATGAAAGTGGACGTGGAGACTATCGTCTTCATGATGACATTGACTCTTTGGGTAACAAAAATTTGAAGCAGGAACCGAGATGACAACAGGGAACAAGTAGTCAAAGCCTTGTCAGAAGCATTATTATATTTTCAGCCCCACTACAAGACCCTCAATGATAGAATACCCCATTTTGTCCCATCCTACTTTGATTGCTTGATGATCACATAAAATCATAACTGAGAGACAAAGCAACTATGATACCAAATCCAAAGCTATAAGTTTGTTAAATGTTTACTATTGAGAACATTATTATTATTACTAACCATTATTACAATTAATTACTAACCACTACAAAGGTAAAGCAGTGTAAGCTATACATCTGAATATTGTTATAGATGGCGAACCATGCTACAATATGAATAAGTCTTGCCACCGACCTGGCGACCAGCACCAGAAATTACAACGCAAACAGTGCGCTATACCCAAGCTGGACTTAAGCCACACCCATCTTATGTACGCAATACGATTAATGTTCATCCTGACTTTGGAGGAATAGAATGAATTGGGGTATGGGCAATAGTCCAGACCCTCATATTTCTAAGGAGCTGACACATACTCAAGACTACAATACGAAAAGATAATCAGTGGTTAGGTAAAGGGTCTTCATTTGCATAAATATTCCAACATTTCCCCAATTCCAACATCCCCTAAACAAACTTGCCTTCACTTGAGCAAGTGAAGGCAATTTTGTTTAGGGGATGTTGGAAATGTTGGAATATTTATGCATGACTTTTGTGCCATTACAAAAATGGCACAAATTAATCGGCCATTAATTGGCTGGCAAATGCGGACCCTTTACCTAACCACTGATTAAATTATTCACCCAAGCTGTTTCTATGAAGTGGGAAAGTTTGATAACTTGGAGTATATTCCAGTAGGTATGGCAAAAATGAAGAAATATGGCCTTCGAAACCCTATCATTGAAATTGATTTGGCTAAGGTTCACACGATAACTTGCACAGACCAGAAAGCAAATCTCTACAACAACCATCATAATTGGAACAAAATGACCAACCAGAATAGAAAAGTGCCTGTAAAAACTGCTGCCCCCAAGAGTAACATTCGAGATAGGGATCACTGTGTAGTTACCAAGTTGCCAATAGAGTGAATTACAATATCCCTCTAAGTAGTTCAGCTTCTATGACTATTTTGGCCAGTGTACATGCAGTTTAATGCCAATGGTTGTGTCACTGGCATGCGCATAGACTTAAAAATAATATAGAATATCACACTTCATAATATTAGAACAGATACTTATGTACATAGAGAGTGCAAATGGTGATGAAATAAATACTTTTAAAAATCAAACCCACTAAGGGTTGCTATGATACAGTTGTGAGTTCTATAATGAAGTGCCTCTAGTAGAGCCAATTTTAGTCCAAACATCAGACATGAAATAATCAGGAAACTCGAATTCTCCCAACTCTTCTAGGATGGCTTCCGAAAAAACACACTGGTCAGTCGTATTTTTGGCCATATCAACGATAGTTTGTGCTACAAACAACAACAACAACAACAACAACTCAATTTACTAAACTACATGCTGCTGAAAAACTATAGATCTCCTGTTACTGAATAAAACGACTACAAGAGACTAATTAATGTACATGGCATTAGCACGTTGGCAGCACGGTTATAATAGAATTATCATAAAAACTACAACAAAACAAAAAACAACAAGAAGATACTGGACTTGTCAATAGAAACAACACTCACGTAGTATTTATAACACATTCACTTCATTTCAGCTATAATGTGACCATGGAGAAAATCAGGCTCAACCCATGGTCCTCATCTGTCCAAGTTTTATTATTATTATTATTATTATTATTATTATTATTATTATTATAATTATTATTATTATTATTATTATTTTTTTTTTTTGCACTTATGCGTATGTGGGCATACCCTTACACACACGACCTAATCGCTTCAGTCTACAGGCTTCTTTAATACATTTTGAGAAGTAAATTGATATTTTCTCAACAAACACGTGCGCTGTGTAGTGCCCTATTTTCTTGTGCACAGTCACATATCTTGACACACAGAAAAAATTCCAATGTTGACTCTTATCAGATTTCAAATACCAATAAAGCCTCAAAATTCAGTTTAGCTTACCGAGTTCAGTGTCTCGAATTCCCATGAAACTCTCCAGCAAGTCATCCACTAGTTCAGCTGCTTTACTTTCCCACGCTTTCTACAAGGAATTATGAAATCAAAAATTTACTTGAGATACTGGGAAACAGGAAAAAATAGTGCAGAAAAAGAGAGATAATAAGAGAGAGAGGGTGAATGAGAAGACATTATGGACAGGTGTGAAGGACAGCATTGATTAATACTAAACTACATTTTGAAGCAAATATATTTGGTGATGGGGAAAAAGCGTTCGCTAGAAACCCAATATTATTTAGAATAAAGGATCTAGAAGAGAAAGCTGAAAATTTACTGGCACTAATTCCTTGAAGTGTTGCATTCGAATATAAAAAAAATATCCCTAATAATCATTTGGTCTCGTAAGGGGCACTATGTTTTGAAAAATTTTTTTAAGGCACTTTAGCTTGGGGTGGTGAAACTTGAGATACAGAGGATATGATCTTCCCCACTGCTCATAAATCTTTATAAATAAAAAAATTGTTAAGAAAAATAATAACAAAACAACAAACACTTTATGGCGACATAAGAACAACAACAACAATACTTAGAGACATAGCAAGGTACTGTAATGATATAAATAGTAGAAGATGAAAGGAGAAGTAAAAATAACAAATGAAGAGGGACAAGTATACTATAACACTTACCACTTCTTCCACCACAGCTGCCCCATCTCGCTTCATCTTCAGTGTGGCTCTCCCTTCTCCTTTATTAACTGCTTGCTCTAGTTTCCTGCTGTCCCCTTCAATCACAGAAGTCACAGAAGTTCCACCTTTAGATCTAGGACCAATTGCATCTGTAATAGAAATACAGAGGGGGGGGGGGGGGGGGGAGGGAACCATCAATAATAATCTCATGAGGTTTAGACTCACTTTTACTATGCCTTTAAAATATGGAATATATAATTGATTATTATATTATACATTTACTTATTTTATCTTGTCATTTTTTTTTCAATAAAGGGATGCCATTTTATTCTTCAATAGATAGATACTGTGTAAATATTCTTTAAGTAGTACTTATTCTTTTGTTAGTTCGTTTAAACAGCTTAAATAATTAGATCTTTCTAGAAGTGATCATATTAGAATGAGCCTGTCACATCGAAATTTATCGTGACCTCATTTGACCACACCTTCCAATAGTTTGCCTAAATCCAGACCGTCATGTCGTGCACCTGAACGAAACCGTTTTATTTTGCACGTACTGATACACTTTTCAGTTATAATTTAAAAAATTCACCAGTGAAAATTTTAAATAAAAGGAAACAAAAAAAAAGTCCACCAATTGTTTTGGCTAAGGATTAAATATGAGAGCTTAAAAACACAACAACTCTTTTCTAGGCTTCAAATATTTACTGAGGTAGTCGAACGTGACAGCTATACGCTGCCATGTTGTACCAGATCCAGCAGTTCAATAAGACACTGCCAGTCAGAGAGCTACATTAGCTTCAATAACACGTGAAGCCTTGCCAGTTGAATTCAACACATGTCAACATTAAAACCCTTCACTGTACTGGGCCTTTGTGTGTTAGTGTTTATGATAGCTTTTGTGCGTTGGTATTCGCTAAGAGTTGATATCAAAGAAGCACAATTGCTGTGAGACTCAACAAGCAGAAACAGGGTTATAGGAAGCAGCTAGCCAACAACTGAATGACCAAGCCACACCTCCTAATTTATGATACTTATTGTTTCTATGACAAAATGGTGCTCGGTTTTTGTAGTAAAAATAATCAATGACACTGAAAAGGTGAAGGTGATTTCATTACTGGTACCATGGTACGTTCTAACCAATCAAAAATTAGTTTTTGTGTTTCTTATTATATGGTACAAGTTTTTTTGTTTTTTTTTTTGTTTTTTTTTTGTTTTCCTTCACTCCTCCAGTATGAGATTTACACTATCCTCGGGACTTCAGCCATCGGTTGTGTGAATCCCGTATCGACCTTCATGTCGTGGTGTAACCTATACATATTGCCGAAGGGCATTACATATTGCCCAAGGGCGGGGTCTGCTAAACATCACACTTCCGTAACTTACACCCAATAGAGTAACTAGTGATGTGCTTGAGCACAAATGGCGAGCGAGCCTAAAGACTATACTGTTTTTATATGAATGATTTTGACTTCTAACACTGAAGCTACTGAAAATAAGGTCCAGTTTTTAAATTTCGCATACTTGGTAAATGAATTTCAGTGCCATAGTGACAACTCTGCAACTGCTTGGATGAAGGAAAAAAAACAACAACAAAACAATACACGTTATTTAAAAGTTTTCTTTGTGATATTCTTTAGCTAAGTAGTGGTTGTAACACACAATGCTTTGACACAGCTGGACATGCACCTACACAGACTTACCTTCGCAGTAGTCTAGTGGACAATGTATTTTCAAGTAAATACTGTTGCGCACGGCTTATAGCCATGACAAAGAGAGCATTGACTTACCACCGCCACTAAGGATTCTCAGAGCTCGTTAATTGAAAAATACTGGAACTGTGAACGCTTTACCTAACTTACGTAATTAGAAGCGCGTGCGAAAACAGAGGTCTCACGTACCCCATAAACAGATAAATAAATAAATATAGCGAAATCTCGATTGTGTTACCCCTGAGAGTGTCTCGCTCGCTTCGCTCGCTCGCCAATAAATACCTAATTACTTCACTGTCAATCTCAACACATTTTTGTCAGTTTATTACATAAAACCTGAGGACTACACCTTACCAAATGCTTTCTTTGGTTCAATAAAATTGAGAGTTATCTCAGTGAATTGCGGCAAGTCCTTGAGTAGTTTGGCCACCTCGTAGTGCCTGGAGCCCACCATGCTCCGCCCATTAATAGCCTCGATCATGTCGCCAATATACACCTCAGGAAACCGGGCCATAACACTGCCTTCTCGCACACGCTTAACGAATGCGTACCCCGCCCCATTGTCGGTGATGGTCAGTCCCAAGGACGAATCCGTCTTATTGACGGTGATGATTTTGGAAGGTCCCTTGACGTGAACGAAAATGAAGTCTTCTAGCCCGATCTGTCCTCCCAGAAGCCTCGACATGTCTGCCTTGTGAGTGTTCAGAGTACAAAAGATGATCTAAGACAAAAATTACACATTGAACAATAATTTTGTTTACTTGATACCTGATTAGTTGCATTAAGGCACTGCCTTGCTGAGCTGGTGTGAATATGATATGTTCTGTTCTAGGGTTTTGACACTTCTAATGTTACAAGTTTCCCTAAGACCAAAGGTGTGAGAATTTGTATTAAAACATTCTCAGCCATTTGTACATGAAACTTAAACAGACCCTATAGCAGATGTTGATTATAAAAGAATATCTATTTTCATCATATTTTTTATATTTTGACAACTTTCTATCTTGAAAAAAAAAAGTTTTAAACATTAAAGAACATGTAATAGTAAAAAAACATTTACTGAAACATCTCTTTATCGTCTTGAGAGAAGACAGTTAGTGTATTACAGGATGTTTGGCTAACCCTGTCATTGTACCATTAACTGTTCCTGAATGTCAATTAAGGCCATATGATGTGTCATCTTTCCAGCTGGGTTGCCAAGTGGCCCCGGTTGGTATCCTTGGCAATGGGACTACTTAGGCCAGTGTGTTTACCTGTCTGTGACCATGTTTGTGTGGGCTGTCCACTTTCTTTAACAATTTCACGTTTGAAAGAAGTCATCTAGAGAGAGCTAATGATAGCACTTCATTTTGCCATAAACTAAGAGCACTTTAACTCAGTACTAACTCCGTGATTGTTTATAAAACTATTCACGATATATATATTTTTGAATGGTTGTGTGTGTGTGTGTGTGTGTGTATGTGCACATGTCAATGGGTACCATTCACATCATCTCAGCTATGTTTTGTGTACCCCAAACCCTAACCTCCCTTGAGGTTTTAATATTCTTTTTTTTTTAATTAGCCGCAATATTTTATATTTATACTAGTGATGTGCTTGAGCACAAATGGCGAGCGAGCCTTAAACTACACTATTGTTAAACGATTGATTTTAACAACTAACATTCAAACTACTAAAATAAAGTCGAGTTGTTAAATTATGCATATGCGGTAAAGGGGATTCAATGCCATAGTAACCGCTCCCCGCAACTGTTTGAATTGAAAAAGAAGCAACAAAATCAAGTCACGTTATTTAAAATTTTCTTTGTGATATTCTTAATAGTAGTTGTAACGCACAATACTTTCACACAACTGAACATACCTACGCAAGACTTACCTTCGTGGTTCGTCTAATGGACAATGAATTTTCAAGTAAATACTGTTGAGTAGGGCTTATAACTGTGACGGGTAATGATCGCTAAACTGGAGGATTCTGTTTAGTGAAGTTTGGGACGGGGTCGAACACGGAGTGAACACAAAAATACGCGAGGGTCAAAGTACAAAATGACATATGTACGTCCAAACATATATATAAATAAACAGACATCCCCGATTTTCATGTTACCCCTGTAAGTGTCTCGCTCGCTCGCCAATGAGTACAGTACACACTTTGATTAAATTTAAACAAGTGAAATTCATTTATACCTGTGGTTTTTTCTATTCCCATAGACTTTTGTATTGAGTTTAGGAATAGCACTTTCTCTCCGGTTTTTGGAGTATACTGAGGAAATATTTTTAACCGCTTTGGTGCGAGCTTTCTAATGGTGCAAACCCCGGATGTGTAACTGTTTCCATTCAAAAGTTATTCAAGTTTTTTTTCTGGCCAACTCAACTTGGACATACTATAATTGTATCATTAAAATTTAATTAGAAACTACTTCGATTTCAAACTGCACTCTACCCTTGACAGTTTGTTCACATACACTAAATTGAGGGAATCAAAAGTCAAAAAAAAATTATCTGGCATCCATATCAAATCCAGGAATGTTAAATTTGCACAAGAAAGTCATCTGGCAACCAGTGTTATGTGCATGACTACGGGCCACCTGGAATTACTCACCATGACATACAATGCAAACTACATACGTTCCTGCCACCTGAGACAGGCTGATGGCTCATGCTGACCAGGTCAGGCTGACAAGGCTGGACTGCCATAACATGTGTCACGCAGGATGGATGCACGGTGTCCATGTGGAACATGCATGACTGTGGATGTATGCGTGCGTGTGTGTGTGTGTGTGTGTGGGGTGGGGGGACAGGCAAACTTGCAGGTGTGTACTGTCCAAAAAACAATTCTTCCTGTCAGTCTACTCAAAATGGGGGTGGAGTGAGTGTTCACAAAGAAAGGTTCATACAAGTACAATACAAAAAGAAACAGATTTTCATTCAGCTAAAGGACCATGATAAATCATTTATTTGTGCATCCCAAAATTCTTCTGCACGCAATTTAAACACTTATGAAGTCAGGCTATAATGCAGAGACAACATTTTTAATCCTTGGCTGTTACTACAGCAACTATGGTAAATATATAATATTTCACCCTAGATATCTTCACAATGACATCTTTAGGTACATGGCCTGTGAAATAACTCAAGATACTTCAAGGTTGTTATTTCACACTGTATTGCACAAGCTCATTATTAACCCTCAGCGCGCATGCACGAGAGGGTTATAGTAGTCGTCCTGTCTGTTTGTCTGTCTGTCTGTCACGCTCTGATTTGGAGATTACTGACAATTAACAGTTGATTTAGGTATGAACTTACTCAGGATGAAGATTTAAGACCTTTTATTGTGCTACTTTTTTTAATTTCGGGCTATTCGTTGAGAAAAAGCGAAGCTTTCAACTCCGCGTAGGTACCAGCTTTTAAGGGAAACGCCCCCTAGCGTTAATTCATAATCACATGAGCAAATAATTTCTGCAGCCAGCGGTGTACTTAGCTTTATGCTCAGGCTCCTAAGCGTTAATCCGGGGAAGTTAACGGAGTTGAAAGAAGTGAAGTTTCGCGTTGAAAATGTATACCGGTGAGTGTTTCTGGCTAGTTTAGCTACTTCTCTTATGAAGACAGCGTTTCCATGTACCATTTTCATTGGTCCGAGCTATTTTGATACCTCATTAAAAATAGCTAACAGATTGCTTGTTCTTTTGGAAGGAGATTATATTGTAATAGCTAGGTAGTGTTTAATAGCGCTGAGAGGTGCTTCATTACCCTTGTAGTTCAACTGGCCAAACTTGTCATTTTACCACATTTTTTACAGCTTCATTCCTCCAGAGTACCACCGTGTAAGGTGTACTCTAATAAGTTAGAGCAGCTGCTAAAATGTCTGGATGGGGGTGTGGGTAGCCCATACAATCAACTCTACCACCAGTCTCTTAGTACTAACTAGTGCAGCAGTGAAGACATCTAGTGTGGAATAAACCACTTACTACACTCTGCAAAGTGATATGGCAAGGTATTTCACTCTCAGGCTTTATTATTACTCTCCTCTGGCTCATGAAAATAAGTTAGCCTGCTAGTGAAATATTTTACCATATCACACTCTGACTCCTGCAATAAGTATTTCATATATATATATATATATCTCTAATACTCAGAAATGTTACATCTGCATCCCTATCTTGAACTAATTGAGCAAATTAGACAATTTCAACGATGATGTCCATTCTGTAAAACAATTGACCTTTAATTGGAAGTGAACTGAGTGAGTGAGCGATGACTCTTCTCTATTCATACCTGTACCAATTTAACCTTTAAATAGATACAGAAACAACAACAACAACAACAAACATTGGTCATGGTGTAGTTCATTAACCGCATCCTGAAATGGGTCATCACTTCTGTGGATGCACTGAAATTATACCCCTCTGCTATAAGGGGATAAATGAAGTAGAGTTAGAGGATGAAATTTAATTAAAATATTGGCAGGATAATGTATTCTCATGCACACGCTTCATAAGAGTGTGTCTAAGTAACGGATACTGCACATCTCGATAATTTGACATGTGAAGTGATTTGGTAAAGGGTCTTAACAAGACCGAACATGCATCAAGTCACCCATACCCAAGTTATAGCCCATCCAGTTCAATGTGCACACACTTACCATCCCACTTAGCGGTTACTGCCTGGAATTGCATGGGAACAAAAAAGAGAAACCATGTTGAGTTATTAGTTATTTCACATGGGAATGTTAGTTGACACAATGGCGGAACTAAAACTAACACTTCCTATATAATGCTCGCTCAGATACAAATGGCTGATGAGTCAGCTTGACAGAAGTTAGCCATATATGGGCTTACTACTCTGGCAAGATGGAGAAATAGAAATAAATGCAATAAATTATAAATAAATTGAGGGAAAAAAAAAAAGGAATATACCAAAGATAACCTTGCACGGTATCGGTAAGGAGATTTTATCAAAAATTCCAGTAAGCCAATTAACAATAAAGAGAGTACAGTGAAATTGAGTATTTTATCCTCTTGGTAATAATGGATGTCTGTTTTAACACAACCCATTAACAGCAGACTATCTCTTATATATTATAATATATATACTTTTTCTGATTATCTAAATATCACTTTGGTAATTCATTAAGGAAATATTGGCCAAGGGGAAAAAAGTTGTTATGGCAATAGCTTTCTGCACTTGATGTGACTACACTCGACTATATACACACAGACAGTTGTCATCTCGGACTTCTACAATCTGGACGATGAAGAATGAATTCAGAGCATCAGCTCACAGAATAGTAAATCCAACATCGTTACAGCCTCGTGTCCCTACAGGGCCGGCATGGGAAAACAGATTGCCACGCCCTCCACTGATGAATACACGTCCAATAACAACAGAGTGCCAGGAATCTAAGCCACTGGAACACACTGCATACCAACGTGACACAAATGTAGCAATCGGCTGCTAGATATATTTCACACACACACGCATGTGTGCACACACGTACACATACATACACTCACATGCACAAACACATGCACACACTTCCTCTAGTCTCCATATTTACAAAAGAATAATTTGTAACACAATATAAAAACAATCCTCCCTCCAGGAAGAAAGTAATTGAGCGTGAAACAAAAACACAACAGAAACTAAACACACTGCACTAATGCACATGCCACTCATCTACACTCGTACTGCTCGACTAATATAACTAACTTTGAAATCATTGGGGGAGAGGTGTTTGGGAAGAAAGACCAACTGAGCAAACTAAAAGCATGTTGTTCTAGAAGCCCTCCTAGGTTCTGGTGATGGTAGAGTTGAAGAGACTAATACACAATTCATGTTTTTGCTCTTCTTTTCACTTGGCATAGTGTTGTCTATCTCGCCTTGTTGATAAATAATTTTAAAAAGGACTAAAAAGAAGTCAATTTTTTTAAAACCACTCCTCCTCCCCCCCCCATAATTAATTAAAATGATGATAATAATAGCAATCACAATTATAATGAAGCCCCAAGGGTGTGAACCCTCAGCATTACTGTAAACTAGTTAGCTATTACAAATAATCTCAGACCAAATTAATATAATTTATTGGCTCTCCTAATCAGATATCAATATAGCTCGAGCAATTAAAACGGTACATGTAAATGCAGTCTTCATAAGAGAAGAAGCTATACAGCCAGAGACACTCACCGGTTACACTTTTAATGCAAAACTCCAACTTCCAAACTACCATAGGCAGCAAAAAATTATTTACTCCTGGGCTTACAACATGACACTAGGGGGCATTACCCACAAAAGCTTTTACCTACGCGGAGCTGAGAACTTCGTGTTTTCTCAAAATTCAGCCTGAAATAAAAAAATAAAAAAAGCACCATATGGTCTTAAATCGTCGTTCTGAGTAAGTTCATACCTAAATCAAAATCATCAGTAATCTCCAAAATCAGAGTGTGACAGACAAACAGACTGGCAACAGGACGACTACTATAACCCTCTCACACATGTGCGCTGAGGATTAATAATAATGGTAACAATAAGCCCACTTTCCTAAAGGGAAAAAACAACAACCAAAAAACAACAACAAAAAAAACAAAAAACACCAACTAACTAAAAAACACTACAAAAAATAAAACCAGGACACTAAGTCACGCAATAATACACCAAAAACCCAATCTCTAGTTGCACTTATAAGACCTAGTCGTCATGATGTCACTAACCCACTGTCATGTGACATCAACTGCCCCACCCACTTACCCATCCTCCCAATGACATCATTTCTGGGTTCTTATTGTGATCAAAACATCCTGTTAGATTCCCCAGTGAAACTAGCAACACACTTCCAGGATCTATCCATGCATCCATACTAGTGGTGTGCTTGAGCACAAATGGCGAGCGAGCCTTAAACTACACTATTGTTAAATTTAATTTTAGCAACTAACACTCAAGCTATTAAATTAAAGTCGAGTTTTTACATTACTATGAGGTAAAGGGGTTTCAATGTCATAGTAACCGCTCCCGCAACAGTTTGAATTGAAAAAGAAGCAACAAAATCAAATCACGTTATTTAAAATTTTCTTTGTGATATTCTCAATAGTAGTTGTAACGCACAATACTTTCACACAACTGAACATACCTACGCAAGACTTACCTTCGTGGTTGCATTTTTAAGTAAATACTGTTCAGTTAGGGCTTATAACTGTGACAAATAGCGCATTATCTTACCACCGCCACTACTCGAATAGAAATGGAGCTCCCACAAGATTTTGAGTTTTAACTGCACCCCAAAACAATTCAAAGCCGTAAACAATTCAATTTCTAAGGTGATACGGGTAATGGTCGCTAAACCGGAGGATTCTGTTTAGTGAAGTTTGGGACGGGGTCGAACGTGGAGCGAACACAAAAATACGGAGGGTCAAAGTACAAAATGACATACGTACGTCCATATATATAAACAAATAAACAAACATCCCCGATTTTTTCATTTTTACCCCTGTAAGTGTCTCGCTCGCTACGCTCGCTCGCCAATAATATTTTATCAAGCTTCGAGACCACAAATGAGTGGATGATAACCAGAAAATAGGAATAGTGTGACTTATACAATACAATCCTACTATATAGATTAAAAAGTTAATTAATGTTGTACTGATACCTTCCCACTGATATAGACTTGGAAGTGCAAACTCCACCTATCAACCCTTCCCCCCCCACCTTCCCTAGTATGTTGCCCATCTAACAAATGCATTTCCTGGATACATTGTTCTAATTGTTGTGTACGAAACACTACAACAAAACACACCTCTATCTCATGCATGTGACCAAACATTTTAACCTTATTTCAAATATTAGTTTTCTCACACTCCTTTATTAATACACTGCCTAAATGTTCTTAACTCATCTTCTTACCTCATTTGTAGCAAGACCAAATGCCTCTGCAAGTTTCTGGTAGAGCTCCTTGACATTAGTAAAGTCTTTGATTTCTCTAGTGGCACTGCCATGAGCTAACTGACTATGAAACACCAACTCTTTGCGAGAAGGAACAACGGCCTGGTTTAACGGCTTCCTCTCCATTGATTGGTTAGTGTCAGGGGCTGGAGGAGGCGGGAGAGAAGGGGTAGCCTCCAGATTGGCTAAGTTCTCTGTGGGTATGCCATTACCATTGGCCCTACGCTCTGCTTGTGAGCTCTTCTTCTGTCCAAATAGTGGCATTTTCCTGTGGCCATAAACTTCCAGTGATATATAGTACCAGTTTAATGTAATAATGTTAGGTTGCTAGCTAGTTGGCTTTTTACAATCACAACTTCAACGTAAACAAAGATAGACCTGGCCACCAAATAGTAGCCGGCTAGAATCTATTACAGCTAATACACAATAATGCAAACTACCTTACCTTAGCTAGGAGAGTTACTGGATAGCGGTGCTAGCGGTGTCAGAGTTGAGCCTTGAGTTCGTACGTCGCAACATACAAAGCAGGACCTCCCACAACACACTTCCCCCTACTTACAGGGTCCCCCACTAATCAAATTATTCATTGGCTTCTCGCAGAGTATGGACGGGCTTTCTGGCTGCTACGTCCTAGTCTGACTTCCGTGCGAAAGTTTCGTGGGTGTGGCCTAGGCGTACTCTGCCTCGGTGATTCTTTACCTAAAATGAATTTAGTTGTTCATGGAAACATTTTGGTGAAGTGATTTCTTCAATAGAAGGTCCCTCCACATTATTAGCACTGGATCCACTTGCCACCATGTTTGCCAGATGGCAGAGGTGTTGTCGAGCCTGGTCTTTGCAACTTATGCATTATTCAATGTCGACCCAATTTAACATTTATCTGGCACCATAAAATCAATAAATAATTAGATGAATTAAAATCAAGTTCTACAAGGCCAGCATAACAATCACAACGACAGTTAGGATCGTGATGAACACTAAGTAGCCAGCAAGGACTCCCCAGACAACATTGTTCACAGCTAGCACAGTGGCTTTCTTCTTGCCATCGCTGCCTTGCAGAAGTCCCGTTTTCTCGGCTTCTCCTGATTTACCATCTAGACAATTGAAGACAGAAATAACAACAATAATCAGATTGGAGATTGAGTTCAACATACAGTTACTGCTGAAGGGACATAACTCACAATGCACCGGGTCAGCTATAGACTGCAGAAAATTTGAGGTAGCATTTAAGGGTGACCCAAATAAAAGCAACAGGTGATACTCTAAAATTATATCTTAATGGGATATTTCAACCACAATAAATACTTACGACAATCTATCTAACTACAGATATGTATTATGATATTTAATATAATTGTGTTAGGATTGTTTGTATTCTTAAGACTTACTGCAAGTGCTGTTGTATCTGGTGACCACAGCAAAGAGTATAAAACCAATGTTCATTAATATGAAGACCAAGATGAACATCACAAACAGCCAAAACACCCTCAAGTCTTCCTGAGAGCTCATGGTCTTATCAAACAAGGCCAGACCTAGACCAACATTTGCAACTGCAGAACAAAAGTAATAATTATAATAACATGACTTTATATACAGTGCATAGTTGCCAACTTTCCAGAACGAAAAACCGGGATTGATCACACCCACTAATGAATATAATTAAACATTATGAACTTAATCTGATAAAGGAAAATACTGAGGCTGTGCGATGATGATAAATAGAATTATTGTTGAAAGTCTGCTGATTGCGATGTTGATGCTTCAGAGGTGTGATGCAATGATTTAAATTTTGCCTTCTAGCAGGTTGTCAGGAGATCAGGAGTGAATTTAGTATCATGGCAACAAGTGTCACAATTGAACTTCAAGGCCATCAGACTGACAATTGTTGAATGATCAAGATTTGACCGTTGATCACTGTGAATCTTTCTCAACATGGAGAAGCCCCTCTCACCGTCAGCATTGGACGAAGGGATGGAAAGAAGTCCAGCCATAAGTTTAGAGAGGAGAGGAAACCACAATTCACCTTCCCAGTTTTTCACCTCAGCAATTCTGTGCCAAAAATCTCCAGGTTTAGGCTTTTCCGTTTTCTCTGCTCCTCTATATGGCTTGAATGTAATGAGGGGTTGGGCTTCTGATGGAGACAAAAAGGAAGTCATCAATTCTTCCTTCAAATGGTCCAGACACTCTGATGTATCTAATTTAAGCTGAGGAAACTTTTTTTTGCCAGCCTTAAAATTGTACTCACATCATATGAGGATTTATTTCGCTGTAGAATGCCCAAATCATTTAGTAACAAATCTCCAAAGGGAAACTTTTTTTAGCATTTTTTTAATTGATGAGAGATAGAAGTTTATAATTGAAGCTAAAAAAGGTTTGGTATCGTGTTCTTGTTCCACCACAGCTAATGCTACCCAAGTAGAGTCACCAATTCCTAGGCTTTCACCAGGTAGCTGTTTGGTAGCATCAAAATCAAGCCATCTTAAATTTTTATTGGCTTCCAAAATAGCCTCAGTGGTCAAGAGATTCGCAGCATATAACCTTACAAGCCGATTCATTTCAACATAGAGTTCACATGTTGTGTTCCTCTGATGATTTCTGAAATAGTCGGTTGAACTGGTCCATACATGGGAGTACATACACCAAAAAATTTAATGTTGGTTTTAGGGGTTCTGTAGCCTACATGTGATGCTAATTACTTTTGCTGTTTGTTCACTGGAGGATAAAAAATAAGAGAGTAAGCCATCTAACTGTTTCAAGTATCGATCTACACAGTGAAGAAGGCTCAACCAGCGAGTTGGGCAATGCTTAAGAATTACTCCAGGTTCAGAAGAGAACATAGAATGCCAATTATCTACAAACTCTTGATTTCTTTTACTACTATGCTGAAAATTAAAATATGTCGACAAACAGCTGATCTATATCTATTAGCAATTCCTGTAAGCCTGCTTTGATGGTGAGATTAGCAAGATGGCAAACGCAACCTACATCATACAGAGTTGAATCCTGCTCTATAATGAGCTTTTGGACACTAAAGCGTGCCCCTTTCATAACATTAGTTGTGTCACTCATGAGTAATATAGCTCTAGCCCATGATTCTCCAATGAATTTTTCAAAGCTCTAAACAGATTAGATTCATTTACCACAGGCATGTCAAGAAATCTGGTCTTGATTTCTCCTAAGGTACTATCCAAGACTCTGACCAGAATTATGCAAGACTTGTCTACCTTGTCATTTGACTCATCCATAAGAATGGAAAATGAATTGGAAAGGCTGCTAACTGCCTTTTTGTGGTAATATGGGGATATGGCTTCCTTAATAATAGCTGTGGCCTTAGCACGCCCACAAGCAAACTTCTTGGCAATTTCTGAATCAGGAAACATTTCTTTGAACAACTTATTTGCATGGTCACTAGCTAGGAAGGCCAAATTATGCTTCACTATAAACATAGCCCACAAAGACTCAGCATTAAAGTGAAGCTGCTACTGTCTGGGCTAAAAAACGATTTCACTGACTTAGAAGTAGAAACTGCCTTTCCTGCATCTTTGTGTTTCTTGGTTTCGAGGTGAGCAACAGCACCATTCATTCCTCCATGGCCAACACTGAAATCAGAAGAGCAGAATGTGCATCTTGCATATAAATTACCTATTTTTTCATGATAATATTATTACAGTTGTATCTTGTCATTGTATTATTGCCTTTCAAACTTTTCCCAATTCCTGGATACTCCTTTATCCATTCGCTCTGAAAGTGACACTGAATTTTTGCTTTTTTTTTGAGGAGGTGGTGTTGCCATAATTATAGCTAGCTAAACAAGAGAGTACAGTGCACTAATATTTTTGTTGTCTGTCATGTGATTTTTTTTTGTGATTGCTGTGGTATAATTCTTAGATTGATGGCCAGAGTTATTGGTGGATTATTTTTATCAGTACCAGCTCTGCTGGTCTCATGCAAGTGTGAGGCTATATGGGTTACTTTGCTGACTGGCAGAGAGAGATTGATAAACTGATATGATGCAATAATTTACAGGAAATTGTATAGCAAATTAATCTCCTGGCAATCACTTGCAAATGCCTGGGAAAATACTACAAAGAAAACTGGGAATTGCATAAACAGGGAGGGAGCCGGGATGGTTGGCAACTATGACAGTGTATATATATATATATATATATTTATTGCACCTTTTATATTTTTAATTGAATATTTCCGCATCACGCGAGCGTTCTGTATTCTCCCATATTGTACGGTTTATATTGTACGGTACACTACGCATGCGCGTAGCGAGTAAAATCAATGAAAATTGAATTGTAACCGGTTGAGAAAAAATATCAAGGCAGCAATAAATCACTTATCACACTCGTCGTACAATATGGGAATGACATTTTACTCTCACGCCACATTTTCACTCGCCTTTGGCTCGTGAAAATATTTTGCGTGCTCGTAAAATATTTTCCCATATTGTACTCTGACTCGTGCTATAAGTATTATATATAATACTTATAGCACGAGTCAGAGTACAATATGGGAAAATAAGTATTATATATAATACTTATAGCACGAGTCAGAGTACAATATGGGAAAATATTTTACGAGCACGCAAAATATTTTCACGAGCCAAAGGCGAGTGAAAATGTGGCGTGAGAGTAAAATATCATTCCCATATTGTACGACGAGTGTGATAAGTGATTTATTGCTTCTTTGAAATTTTTCTCAACCGGTTACAATACAATTTTCATTGATTTTACTCGCTACGCGCGCGCTACAAGTAGCGTACAATATAAACCGTACAATATGGGAGAATACAGAACGCTCGCGTGATGCGGAAATATTCAAGTAAAAATATCAAAGCTGCAATAAATATACATATATTCATTTCACGAAGGATCAACATGAAATGACACAGTCACATCAGTGATGCAGGGTGGAAAATGGAACTTCAGGTCTGCTTTTATGTCTGCACAGGAAAAAAAAAGCAATCTACTACCAGATCTTAGCCTACGGAATGAGCAAGTTATGTCTTGTCTGTTCACTCCTTTGCCTCCACCCCCCCCAAAAAAATTTTTTTTTTTTCCCCCTTCAGAATTAGCTCAGTGGTTGTGATAAATAAAAGTAGCCCAGCCTGTTACACTTAATTAATATTATATTAACAACTAAAAGCATTTTCTTTCGGGAAAAGAAGAGAACAAAAAACAAACAAACAAACAACAACAAACAAACAACAACAAACAATAGCTAAAAGTCCTGTAAATTTATCTTACTGTTACAAAACAATATCTGTTTGAGCAGATATGTGTGCTCACCTGCCAGAAGCTGACCTAAGTTGCCTAGTCCATAGCCGTGTATTACGTTATATATCCAACGCCTGTAAAATACATTATACAGTAATTGATATACACATACACGAATTAAGAAATAAACAACATAAATTGATACGTATCAATGGATGAACAAAAAAAAAAATCGAACTTGATATCACATGTGGTGAACTTGGTTATGCACATTCACGTGTAGGTGTGTGTGTGTGTGTGTGTGTGTATGTATAGTGGGTAAATGATTGTGTGCATGTGTGTAAAGGTCTCTTACGCTATTGAAACAAGAAACCTTTCCTACACTATTGGAAACCTATGAAAGGATACAGCATAGCAATCTGACCAGGTGTCTTTGTGACATTGGGACATGACAATCCACAGTAATATGTTTATTGGATTGTTTCAAAACCCAAAATAGTAATAAAAATAATAATAATGCAGCTGCTTTAGTCTTTTTGGTTCAGGCTTGCTTGGTGTATATTGCAGCATTCTTTACTTACTTGACACGGAACAGAAAGTCACAACTGTGCAGCGACCACACTATCACACACTAACCTAACTAAACTTCCACGCGGGAGTTTATCACTACCTCCAAGTACCACAGTGTGTAGAAATAATTTCGTGGCCCCACGTGCAGTATCTACAGCTTGTGAGTTAATACCATGAAAATGAGGGCAAATATGGCCACTTTCTCTCGTATTGATACTTTCTAGTGTGTCTCTTACATGTTATTGTCACATTTTTAGGAGAAACTTACTGTTTTGAGTCTGGCTTACAGCGAAGCAGAGATATCAGCGGCTACACACGACATACAAGTAACGATAAGTAACAATTGACCTCACCGGTACAGTAGAAGTCCTCATTAAGAACTATCGTTTAAAACAACTAGTGAAAATCTTGGAGTAATAGTTCTTAAAGTCAAATTTACACACACGCAATTTAATGTGTGACAAATTAAAATAAATTATGCAAGCCATTCTTGAACACAAATGTTCTATAATTAGTTTCTCACTATCAATGTTGTGTGGCTCTTTGAATTGAGTATTACAACATACAAGGACTTCTCCATCACTTACGTTGACAATCAATACGGCCATCACAATGACACCAAAGATAACGTGAATGATAGCAGTATTCTATAATTAGAACAACAACAACAACAAATAAACTACAACCATCACACAGTGATCAAGTGATATTAACTTGTTATCTTAGATAATGCACAGCATGCCACTGGATAATGTTGGGCAACGCTTTCATGTGCCCCCCCCCCCCCCCCCCCCACACACACACACACACACGTCTGTCACCCAATTGAAAAACCAATTAGCTTTGCCATGACATGACTGAATGCATGGATGGCTAGAGGATATGTTGGCATAGCTCACACAGAGCCAGGAGCAGCATATCTTTCACCAGTGAATGTGCTGTGGATGTTCTTATATATCTTACATTATCTTTGAAGTTGATGAGGCCTTTAGTTGGAACACTTCTGTACTGGGAGGCTACGATGGCCACTACCCCCATGCACGCCACCACCAGGGAGGCAAGCATGAGCGCTCGGTGAACCTGAAACCACGCCCCACCAGGAAGGACCGGCCTCATCCACATGGCAAAGAATATGCCGGTACATGCTAGCACGGGCCACGCTATCCACATCAATATTCCATGAGTCCGGGTGAGGGCAGGCCTGATGGTGTCTGCCTGGATCACAGCTTCACCGGTTGTTGGGTTAACCATGAACTGGGATATCTGGGGGTCTCCATTGAAGCCATACTTGTGAGGGGTGAGTGCTCTCGCCGCTCTATCATGTCCGATACCGTACAGTAGATAGAAGGGGAAGTTGAGGTTGCCAAAGTCTGCCGAGTCTATATAGTCATTCAGAGCCACCAGCTCCTCCTCAGCGCCATCATTGGCAGTACCGCTGTAGTTCATCGCACGAGCAATACTAATCGGAAATATAGTAACACACAACATGCAACAACTCTAGTAACAATAATAACAACAAAATCAATAGTAATAATAATGATAATGTAATAATAACAATAACAACAATAATAACAATATTATTAATAAAAATATTAAAAACAACAGCAACAACAACAACAATAATAATAACAATAATATAATAATAATAATTACATTTTTCATATTCGTGTTGAATAGGCCATAAGCAATATATGTTCTCCAATTCATTCTTATATGGCCTTACTAGTGAGTGTGTCAAGAATAAAGTGGCAGTTAGCAACTAACATTAGAACTATATACACTAAACACACAATTCTAAGATAGTTCAATCTACTATATTTAACTCAAAGTTTATAATAAGGATTTTCAATAACTGGTCATAGAAGTAGAATTAAAACTTTTTTTTAGCCACGTTAGAATATTATGCTCTGTATGAGGTTGTGACAGAGCATGCTCACGTGCAACTGATCCTGCCGTCGCTATAGCTGCCATTTTGTAGGTAGTTCCTCTGTGGTTCCACCAGAGAGTTGTCCCGCTCATTTGCCGGGTTCCACGTATCCAGCGCCTCCAGCACTTCCAGGTCTGGGTTGTAGTTGCAACCTATCACACTGGCACTGAACTGGAAAAAAAAGAAAAAAAAAGCAAGGTGAATGTGTGTATGGGTATTCTCTAGATTCCCAGTTTGGGACATTTTCCTTGTTTTTTTTTTCTATTCCCCCCCCCCCCCACCACCTGTGGAAATAACAATACTTACTACTGCTATATTATCGCATAATGTTACCTGAGGCCATGTACCGAACATTATCGTGTTATGTTACTCGAGGCTTATTTTTATTGCACATGCGTGATCACCTAGACTACGTCTAGTGAACATATTGTTGTTTTTCTCTGTGTGTTGAGTTTTATTATCTATTGACAAACAACTGTTGTTCTTATTTTTTCCAAATAAAGTATTCCTGTGCTGTTCCGTCACACCTCCAAAAATAACTTTAATCTAAAGCGCATGCTTAAAATATCATGATATAATATTGTATCAACAAATTCCAAAGCTATATTCACTATATAGAAAAATGTAGTATAAACAGAGGAGAATAAATTCAAACCCTATTTGCTATCTCTTGCTTAAAAATCAAAATAACAAGTAACAGCTAAAAAGTGTTCCATAAACGACACTCGTTAAATAAAATAGAAAGTGTGAAAAAGGCAACGGCTTACCATGCTAGGGGTGAGAGTGAATCCCACGGCAACCCAGGCCTCCGCCTTGCCTGACAAGTACACGTCCAGGTATTCACTGTTGCCTTCATTTGTATCTATGCCGATGAATACCGTGCAGTCAAGCTCTCTGCAGCCGCTGGGGTTTCTGGCTGTTATCCTATAGCTCTCCGGGTTTCTTGTCTGTGGGATAAGAGTAGAAATAGTACACTCACTCACTCCACAATAATGTAGCTTCCAACTCTTCAAAGTGCAAAAACAACAAAAACTAAAATCATTGAACCTGTACTAATTGTTACTATCATCATCATCATCATTATTATTATTGTTGTTATTATACTGCTAGACCCCCCCCCCCCCCCCCCCCCCCCCCCCCCCCCCCTTCCCATTCCTCATAACAACTCACTGGTGGAGTGACAGTTTCAGGTAGTCTAGGACGATCGGATAATATCAAACCATCTGGAGACTGCAATACAAACCATCATAGTCATCATCATCATCATCATCATCATAGTCATCATCATCATCATCATCATCATAGTCATCATCATCATCATCATCATCATCTTAGTCATCATCATTGTCATTAATCATATTCAAGTAATGATACTAGGTGTTACATCAAACTCAAACACAATGATGAAGGTAGCCAGCCAGCCAGCCAGCACAGCAAGGTCGTTTTGGTTTATACTATTTCCTATTCTATGAGACTGTTTCTCACTTACAGCTGCACTCAGTGGTCCATAGTATTCTGTATAGCTTCTAACAAGAGTAAACCTAAAGAACAAACAAACAAACAAACAAACAAACAACAACACACATGGGTATTTCCAGTCCTAAGATTTTCCTGATACAGTTAAAATAGTCCAACACACAAACCAACAGTGATTCATAGAATAACATTAAGCCAGTGATATCATAAATAAATCTAAGGCTTCACTGAAGAAGGCTCCCCAAGTAAAAATTCCATACAAGATCTAGCAAGATCAAGTACCTTTTGGTAAGATTATGCAAGACAAGATGCGTCCTATACTTTCTTGTGTGCATGATTTTGCAAGCTCACTCAAGATCTTACAAGTATTTTAATCAAGTTTATTCTTGTGAGTTCTTATTCTTTAACTACAAGATAAATCTTGCATGATATTGCATGATCTTGTTTATTTTTAAGTTAAGATTAATCTCGCACTTTCTTGTCAAAATCGTACAAGCAAGATCTTCGATTTTCTTACAGGAATTACTACATAGGACTGATCTTGTAACATCCTATAAATGCAAGATAGTTCAAGATCTTGCTTAAATTTAAGTTGTGATACTTTTTGAACATTCTTATAAGTTTAACTAGCAAGATCCTTAAAGATCTCGGGAAGGTTATTTGCTATGATATGCCAGTTTATTCTTGTAAGTTCTTGCTGTTTTTACTGCAAGATACTGATATTGAATGATCTTGCTTATCTTTCCCTCTTTTCCATCATGTATATATCTGCCAAAATAGTGTCCTTTGATTCTGGGCTTATAATAAGATCTTCACAATTTCCTGCACAAAAAAGTGCAGAAAATATAAACATTAGCAAAGCATTAAGTTTATAACACTTACTTTTGAGTACTCTTGTGATTGCTTTCTTAGGGTTAATGACAATTAGGGTATCTTGTTTGGCATTTGCACAATTAGTACACTCTGTTTGACCAGGTAAATACTCGGTGTGACATACATGGCAATGGTAGTGTGCAGTACATTCAGATGAATATTGACCAAAAAATTTCTTAAATTTATGCACAGATGTCGGTAAGTGATTATTGGCTGGACAAACTAATTGAAGAAGTTCTAGTAATTTGGCTATTGTGGTGAATGGGAGACGGCAAGCTCTTTTAAACTCCAATATGCTCCACTTATGCTAATGTTTTCCCCCTCATGTAGAGGTTCAAACATATTATCTTCCAACTTTTCCTCAGCATTCTCTTCAATCAATATATTATCTTCAAGTTCACTTTCTGTATCTGAACTGCTTGAGATAATCACAATTTCAGGATCACTAGAGCTGGCATAGTTGTCCTGTGATACTTCTTCCAATTGCTCCTCCATGTTACAATTCATATTTAAGTCATTGGAGTTAGCTTGTTGTGGTAATGTAGGCCGGAAGTAGATCCCACATTTGAAAGCAATACTTTATGTTGAACTCTTTTGTTGGCAGGTTTTAGTACTTTCTGTCTTTTTAAGCTGTGTGCAAAATCCAGTGATGTAAGTTGCATGTACCATACACTTATAGCCTTACCCTTTATGTAGTCTCCACCAAGTAGTTTTGGGAAGTGGTGCTCCATTATTTTTGACATATTTTTTGTAGGATCCACGTGACCTGCTTTCCATCTTCTTTGTTTTGTTTTGTTTTTTATTTGTTCATACTGCTTTATTCTATTTAAACAAAACTGTAATATAAAGCATGCATGCAAAAAAGGGTGAACTACAACATGTAGAAATATTGTAAAAAAGCACATGTATGTTAAGCAGCTGCCACCCTCCTCCCCCCCAATACTATAATAGATAGAAAAATTTTCAACAGAATAGCTTTACTTCCAAGTTCAACTGAAGTAACTAATGTCTACCATTGAGGAGATAGAAGAAATCGAGTCAGATAATGAGAAAGAATCCACCCTAACTGGAGGCAAGAGAAAGAGGAGAGGAGGTCGGTTAGATTTATCAAGTGAGCACATTTTCTCCTTAGTTCTAATTTTTTTTTTTTTTAATTTCCCTGACTCTAGAGAAGATTACTGTGAGACGCAACCAAACCAACAAGAAATTTAAGGTTGATATCACATTATCCAAAGATGATGGCACACCACTAAGCCAAGAGGACATGAATGAAGGCAGCCAACTTCTAATGGAATATAAGAAGAAGTCGTGGTCAGTTACTGTTACATCCAGTAATACTGAATCCTCTAGTCCAGCAGATAAGAAAAATTATTGTGACAGAGTGGACCAAAGCATGAAACTTGGTATGCAGGTTCAGTTTGGCATATATAACAGTATCAGAAGGGGTGCCAAAAAAAATTGTTTAATTAAAACAAAATTTTTAAAGTGTGAAATTTTGATTAACAGTTAATTATGTAAAAAGAGCCTAATATAAATTGTTTATTATAATGTATTGTGGTTTAATACTTTAATGTTAATGATTAAGAGTCACCTGATATTACAGGCAGCTAGACTATTTAATAGAACTAGCTACCCTGATAGCTAGCCCGGTGTAGCAAGTTTCAGAGAATTTATTTCAGTAAAATAAAACCATAATATTTCGGCTTGTGGAGCCTTCTAGTGGTTACTGAACTGAATGAGGGTGACTGAACTAGGAACTATGTATAAACAGATGATACAGAACATGAGATCATTGTGTGGTGGGGCACAGCCCCTGGGAATGTTAGTTGGTGTTGGACAATTTCTGTGACATGTGAGTTGTACTTGGGAGGTGTGAAGGTGTAGTCATAATTGAATTAGCCACTAATTCAATTATGACTACACCTTCACACCTCCCAACTATTTTTCTATTACCTTGACAGCATGACGAGGTAAATCTGCTGCACATTCTTGCCAGAAATCCCAGTGCTTATGGTCGGAGCCTATTGGATGTTCTATTTTCCAAGGAGGAACAAGCTCGCTCTGTTGTCATTGAATCGGTCAAATCGAATAAACCGCCACTCTCCCCGCAACGTGTGCAATTACTATTTGGTATGTTTTTAGTACATCAACTCAATAAGTAATTTAATAGTTTCTTACAGATTGTGTTCAAAAGCGATATAAAGATCATGACCACCGCAAGTTGATGGCTACATTGAGCGAAAAGTGTAGGGATGCTGGAAGGCACATGACGGATGATGCCAATGAATCAGAAACTACTTCAGATTAGTTAATCTTAACATTTAAAATGGTATTTCAGTTGCAATAGTTTGCCACTTGCCACTGATTATCTTTACTTATTTAATTTTGTTGTTGTTGTCATTGGTTTTAGTTTGTTTGTTTCTTTTGTTCATTCCAGTTTCATTTTGCTACACCATTATGATAAGGTCTAATTTGTAAAATCATTGGTTATTGATAAAAATCAACACATCTTACTTCTATACTATTATACATTATTAATTATTATTACAATGATAGATGTGATCTTCTCAAGATCCTGCGTGAAAAAGTATCATACTGAAACTTTTAGCAGCAGTGATCTTACGAAGTAACTACCAAGTGATCAAACCTCTACACTTCTTATATCTTGTAAGAAGGGTCATGTGTGAATGTACACATAATATCTTCGATCACTAGTCTTGCAAGTAATTGCCGTGTGATCCTACTCGATATGGTTCCTAAATCATGTATGATCTTGCATGAAAGATCGTCCAGGAATAATCATGCATTATCATTCCTGTAAGATCTCAAACATTTTAACAACCATGATCTTGCTAAATAATCCATGTGTGATCATACCTGATTATGGTTCCAAAATCATGTGTGATCTTGCTTGCATGATCTTAAGGGAATAATCATGCATGATCGTTCCTGTAAGATCTTGAACTAATTGCCAACCATGATCTTGCTAACTAATCCATGCATGATCACACCTGATATGGTTCCAAAATCTTTAGTGATCTTGCAAGTGTGATCTTGCAAGATCACTAACAATTTTTTTGTAAGATCTTGCAAGAATCATTTCTTGGGTCCTTCAGGGCTGAACCGTTTGCTATCATAACAGTGCAGTATGAGTTAGATGTTGTTTATTCTATTGAGAATACATAGTAAAAATAAAATAATGACCTCCTATTCCCAGTAATAATACCATATTTGAATGCACCAGTCGTCCCAACACAGCTGGTTGGAATAATAAATGTCTTGTGCATTCCCCTTTACCTGAAATCTACTAAGCCATTGCTTGAAGGCGGGGCGGTCCAGATCACAGTCTGTGTCTCATTAGTGTTGCGAGTGGAGTGGCATACAGTACCCTGTAAGCAACAACAACAACAACAACAACAAAACCAAAACCAATATATACACAGGTAGAACACTAAAATGTCCTATGTCTCGAACTGTAGGATGGGCTAGGTTTTGTTCTACATTTCCTATGAGGATAGCTCCAAATTGAATAGGGAGTGACATTCATGAGAGATAAAGAAAGAATGTGAAATATATTCTACAGATACATACGCATGGAGACGTAAGAAATTTTAATTTTTCTCCTGTGATGCTTAAATGAAACTCAAAAGTTCTAATAATTTAGCTATCACTCCTCAGCCTGAACAATGCTTTCACGAGTGCAAAATTAACCACCTACATCTGCAACCACCAGCTAGGCAGTAATTACTAAGAAGTCCACCCTAACTGCAGTAACCCGCAGCGTTATGCTACACCAAACCCACTCACAGCAGGAGGAATGGCGTTGTTCACAGTGGAACAGTCCAGCAGTCTCTGCACTGACGAGTTAGTGACACTGAAGGTACCAATCCTGTGGTCTGAAGGGTCCCAGGCTTGGACGAGGAAGCCCTTGAAGGTAATGTTCTCATCAGTTGTCAGAACAGTCACTACCAGAACAAAGCCAAGATTGCAAGGTAAGCAAGGTGGACAATGTGTGGGAATGTTCCCCAGCAAGAAGACAACAACCCATTTATAAATAGCAAGGGGAACTACATGTTTATAAACATACAACAAATACTTGCACAGCTAACTAAGTAGTCTTTTTTGTTGTAGTTGAATACTTGGAAGAAATCACACCTCGTATTATGTGCAATAAACAAATAATGAAATTAATAAATCAAGAATAAAAACAGTTTGAGCATCGTTATCGTGACATCCATTCATTACTTCCACCATAGCTAGTTTACAAGAGTTATAAACAGCGATTTAACAAAATGCTATCCTCCATAAACACCTGATAGAGCTAAGACTTAACCTAATTAGTTGTGATATCAGGTTACAAAGCTGGGCTGGGCCGTGCACACTTGCAACACCTCCTGCGATAAGATGGGGGAAATGCAAAGGAGCTACTCTTACCTGAGTATTCTTGTCCAGCCTTGTATTCGTAATATCCAGTAGTGCTGCTCAGGGTGGCGTTGGTGGAGACATCGTAGGACCCGTTGCCGAGCTGCAAGCGGTGGGGACTGAGCGACGAGGGCATCATGCTGTTGCATACCGAGGAATAAGCCGGAGGACCGGTAGGATAGCTCCCCACTTGGTACAAAAGCACCGCAAAACACAAGAGGCCGAACGAGGTCTCCATTCCCAGCCTTACAGATTCGGCGGCCAGAACTCAGGTCACAACATCTTCATACAGTTTTACGTAACAGGCGCGGTCAGCTGAGGTCTAGCCCCGCCCCCTCCAAAGCTTCGCGGTTGTGCAGGATATTGCAACGCGTGCGCTGCATCATGAGGCATGACAATTAACTAGTGGTGTGCTTGAGCACAAATGGCGAGCGAGCCTAAAGACTATACTATTTTAATATGAATGATTTTGACTTCTAACACTGAAGCTACTGATAAGGTCCAGTTTTTAAATTTAGCATACAGGGTAAAGGGATTTCAGTGCCATAGTAACAACTCTCTGCAACTGCTTGAATTGAAGGAAAAAAAAACAACAAAACAATACACGTTATTTAAAAGTTTTCTTTGTGATATTCTTTAGCTTAGTTGTGGTTGTAACACACAATGCTTTGACACAACTGGACATGAACCTACACAGACTTACCTTCGCAGTAGTCTAGTGGACAATGTATTTTCAAGTAAATACTGTTGCGCACGGCTTATAACCATGACAAAGAGCGCATTGACTTACCACCGCCACTAACTCGAATAGAAAAACTGCACCCGCAAAAGAATTCAAACGGTAAACAATTTAATTTCTAGGGTGATACGGGTACTGATCGATAAACCAGAGGATTCTGTTTAGTGCAATTTGGGACGGGGTCGACCACATAACTAACACAAAAACGCGAGGGTCAAAGTACAAAATGACATACGTACGTCCATATATATAAATAAACATCCCCGATTTTCGATTGTGTTACCCCTGTAAGTGTCTCGCTCGCTACGCTCGCTCGCCAATGAATAACGTTAGCGGTTTTTGTGATAGCCTCAAAAGTGAATAATTTCATGTACATGTAGCAGATTAATTTTGTTAATTTTGTTAATTTACGGATATAAAGAAAATGCCAAAATGATAAACACAACAGAAATACAAAGAAAAGTAATAGGTGAATTTAAAGCACAGGAACACAACACAAAATTATGGGAATTGATGTTTACTTTGCTATTTCAACCAGCCAAATTATAGTCAGAATTAGAACCAGTACCAGATAGCCCAGCATGACCCCCCACAGGAAGGACATCTGCCGATCAGGAGTATTAGGGCTCTCAGAGGAGTTGATTGATTTCAGCAGAGTTACTCTTTCTGTGTCTGTATCTAAAGGAAGACAAAAACAGAAGCAAAGATAATTAATTAGAACACAACAACTCAATCAATCACCTCAGGGATATTAAATATTAGGAATTGCATGATGGGAAAGGGGAGGAGAGAGAGGGGGGGGGGGGGGATTTAATAAACAATTGTCATATACATGTATGTTGACTGGTACATTTTGTATTCATTTTTGTATTCATAATTCAAATCTTGTTCAGTAGGTTGGCATGTTCTTCTTGAGATTGTCAACTATAATAAATGGTCAGGTTCTTTGAAGTACTACAGCAAGAACTGAAAAACTATGGCAAAAAAATCATCACATATTATGCCATTGTTGTACAGGCACGACTAGACTTGACTATTGAAATAAGTTACTTACATATATAAATACATACATACATATATATATATATATATGTGATACCATAATTATTTGTGCATCTCACTCTATTTTGTCAACAAAAAAAATCCTTCTGTGTCCTCCTATTTAAACTCTCTTTGTGGTACAAAAATATTTTTTCCACAGGCAATTGGAGGGGAATAACACAGGTAATCCATGGCTGTTACCACAGCAACTATGGTATAAGAAAAAATTATACCATGCTATGTCAATAATTTAGGTCAAAAAATGTGGGTAAAACAGCATAACCCAACTTTTTTCCACATTACCTACACTTTAATTAACCACCATGGGCACAAACAGCATTGCTTAGAGCAATGAATAAATGAAGTGTCCAAGGTGCACACGTGCTCTCTGTATAACTCACTGAGTTTTACCTTGAAAAAAAAAAAAACTCTTGGAAATAACTGAAAAATTCATAATAAAAAAAACGATAAATTTCCCCTAGAAACACGATCACTTCACCCTGGGTTTATGCCTGAGGGTAGCTGTGAAGTACAATAGTACACAATAAGTTTCAACTTGTGGGTGGGGCTGGAGAAGATTTAGTCTGTATGCTTAGTGGTGATTATTTCCAAGCATTGAAGCTCAAAGATTAAAAAAAAAAAAAAAAATGGCTTATAAAAGTGACTCAAAAAGAGATGGAAACGTTAATATTGCTTCAAGGTAGATAATAGAAAAAAGTTAAATGAAGCACTGAATGTGCAAACCCCCAGTGCTTCTCTCCACTAGCTAGCTATTACAAAAATCAGGCCAATAAATTCCACTAAAAGGAGGGAGGGGGGCTTACAAGGATGATAGTTGCGGCGTGTAAAATTGGACAACAACGAAGGGAAGGGAACGTGCCCTTTTGATGGAAGCATTTTCCAACTCTAGTGACTTCTGTTTACTCATTTAAATGCAAAGCAACTGACTGTATTCAACTTGGTAGGAAATTATAAATAGCTATTTCATTGACATCAAATGCTAATGTCATAGTTGACACAAACGAGAGCAATAGAACTCTGTCATTCTTTCATCTGAATGTATCTCAATTACAAGTTTAGTCTCTTAAAAGATAATATCTACCAAAATAGATCGTACTTTCCCTGGTAGAAAATTACAATTACTGCATTTCAAAATATTCCTGCAGAAGATACGGTGACATTCTCTTAAAAGTCACTCTAACCGGTTCCTTATTGTTGCTGGACAGGACTGTTGACTTCAATAGATTTTAGAACAAATAGTAAAATAAAGACATTATACATGACTGGTGTATATTAAAGTATTAGAATGGTGCAGTCTGCTCTGTAAGAGACTTTTGAAGTACATACTTTAAAACATACATATTTATTTCGCACACATGCAGTCATATATACTACAGATTACTAAAGGGTGAGATTTTTCTCAGGGGAAGGGGGTGGGGACAAAGTTCTTATGTCCTACCTTTAGATTTCTTAGGCTGGAAGACGTAATGGATGGCCAGTCCAGCATTCACCATGACGAACACGAAGGCAAACGATGAGAACACCCAGTATAGTTTGATGGCGGACCCCATGGCATAGTCATAGGCTATCGTACCTAGTCCGACATTGACGACTGAAACAAACACACCCACAAACACACACACACAAACACACACACACAAACACAAACACAAACACACACACACAAACACACACACACACACGCACAAACACACATGAAAGAGTAATGGACTTTCCTTTTTTGCTGATAAGTCAATCCGGCACTTGTAACGGGGAAAAATTAAATATTCCAATATTAACAATATATCAATATATTGCCCAACCTTACCCTCTATAAACTTGGTGGTACCTTGGAAGCTTTAGGGGGAGATAAATATAAGGTATTTGGTTTTAATTATCTCATACCTACACCAACATGGAGTTTTTAAGAGTTGTGGAGTGGACCAGAGTTACACAAGAAGTGAAGCAGAGAAAACCATGTGTGGAGCTGTAGGTAAATAAATGAAGGAGACAGCTACTGTATTGGTTGCTTGTTTGTTGGCTACTAAGCACAGAAACACGAGCAATTTTACAAGCTTATTTGTGCACTTTACGTACTAATCTCTGCTCAGAAATTATCAAGCTTAAAAAGTGCAAGGATAATTTTTAAAGAAATGGCCAGCTAATTAATTTTTGCTAATAGAATTCATGGGCAGACCCAGGATCTAAAAAAGAGGGGTATATTCTACATAGCTAGCTATTCAGATTAAAAAATATATATATTCGATTTGCTTGGTATTCAGTATAACATATTATTTTACCTTTAATTAGATTACATACAATTCATGACTCAAGTAATAATGGAGTAAAGAACTCCACCATAAAAAGCCTGCTCTGTGAGTATGGCTTGATGGGGTTTATTTAGAATACTATAGTACTTACTTGCTAGTATTTGACCAATCATTCCCATGCCGTAGCCATGAATCAAATTGAAGATCCAACGACTAAAAATTAAAAGGTAATTGCATAATTATTATTATAGATCTAATTGCAAAACTTACTTCCTGGATTCCGGCTTGCAGCGAACTAAAGATATGATTGGCTACAATAATAATAACAATAATAAAAAAATAATAATAATATAACAATAATATAATAATAAATAACAATAATAATAATAAATAATACTAATAATAATAATAATAATAATAATAATAATAATAATAATAATAATAATAATAATAATAATAAATAATAATAATGATAATAGTAAACATGAACATCCAAAAACTATTACAGTCTATAATACTCTCTCTGTGTAACTTACGTACATTTACAGATAGAATTGCCATGGCGAGGATACCGAAATAAAAGTGGTAAATTGAAGATGCCTGTACATGCAAACACAATGAGAGTAAACAAGGAACAGTCAACTATGCTCATCACAAGCACACCACAGGTGTCAGCTATGCTCATCACAAGCACACCACAGGAACAGTCAACTATGCTCATCACAAGCACACCACAGGAACAGTCATCTATGCTCATCACAAGCACACCACAGGTACAAACAGCTATGCTCATCACAAGCACACCACAGGAACAGTCAACTATGCTCATCACAAGCACACCACAGGAACAGTCAGCTATGCTCATCACAAGCACACCACAGGAACAGTCAGCCATGCTCATCACAAGCACACCACAGGTACAAACAGCTATGCTCATCACAAGCACACCACAGGTACAGTC
>WLWD01001251.1_pt1 | contig 43978 bp, 24 predicted proteins | sample 6712731 | NCBI WGS metagenome assembly WLWD01 (sample SAMN12718690, study PRJNA576275) | sponge metagenome | isolation source: marine sponge | host: Mycale hentscheli | place: New Zealand: South Island, Marlborough, Capsize Point | collected 2014-11-01 | reverse complement strand
AGAGAAGGTGAACGCAGGAGACAGCAGACAGAGGAAGAGAGACGAGCTGAGGATCGGTTGTATCGAAAAGCTCAGGAGGAGATAAAAGATAAGTTAGCGGGTTTCTCAGGGTTTAGGGAAGGTGGTGACCTAACCTTATACCTTGACAAGTTTGAGCATGTCATGAAGGATTGTGAAATAGCTAAGGCTTCTTGGGCATCCAAACTGTATGCTAAGTTACCTGAGAAACTGTGTTCACGTATCCGTGCCTTGATAGATGAGGGCACCGATTATGCAGAAGTTAAGTGTGCTTTGCTTAGGTCAGTGGGAGAGACTGTTGCTGCCTACGGGAGCAAGCTCTTCAGTTTGACTGTTGAAAGGTTTAAGGCCATGTCAGCTGATCAGTTTTTAGAACATGTTTATAGACTGTTAGAGGGACTATTTCAGAGGTGTAAGACAGTGAGTGAATGTATTTTTGTTCTGGCCCGTGCAATTACTCGCCAATACCTTCCCAATAGTGGTAGGCTGTTCTTGGAAAATCGCCAGATCAGTAACAAGGAAGAATTGAGGGAAGGGTTGGACGATTGGCTATCTACCCGTATGAAAGGTGATTTCTTTAAGCCTGTGGGTGGTAGGCCAGATGGACCTTGGTCCAGTAAGTTCGCCAATAATGTGAGTGAGGGCAGAACTTTGACTTGCTTTAATTGTGGCAAGCCGGGCCACAGAGCAGCTGAGTGTCGCCACCGAGGTGCTGACAGTCAGTGGGGTGGAGCTGGGAGTCCCAATGTTGACCGGGTAACCAGCACTGGCCCCAAACCCAGAGTTGAGACTTGTTTTACTTGTGGCAAAGAAGGTCACATGAGTCCAGTGTGCCCTGAGAAGGGTAAGATCCCTAAGAAGGAACCACAGCCAGCTCGAATGAACCCAGTGACTATTAATCTTCCATCTGAGGAAAAAAAGAATGTAGTGAAAGGAGTGGTTAGTGGCAAAGAAGTTGAGATATTGATAGATTCTGGGGCAGACTATGGTTTGATCCCAAAGTCTTTAGTTCCAGAGACTTCCCTGTGTGGGAAGCAGTGTTTGGTGTCGGGTATCAATAAGGATATGGTGCCCTATGAACTTGCCGATTGCACATTTAAGTTAGACATAGTTCGGTTGACTAAAAGAGTCACAGAGAGCGTCCATCTCCATGGTGCTTGTTGCCATTGGATTTGAATGACTTGGGAGAGTTACAGGTGTATTTGAATGTGATTCACAAAGGTAGTGTGTGTGTAATGACTAGGAGCCAATGTAGAGAAGAAATGTCATTTGAGAATGACAATAGTGCTAGGGTGACCCCGTTGGTCACGCCTGAGAGTAATGCTACAGGTGCTAATAACAATGTTGTTTGTGATGATGTCATAGATGATGAGGATAGCAGAGCTGAGTCGACGCCTTTACGGTCTAAGGACGAGGTTGATGAGTCGACGGGAGGTAGAGCTGAGCTGGATACTTCGGCAGATGATGCTGTGGAATTAGTTGAGGAGTCGAGTTTGGAATCTTCTGGAGATGATACTGGTGGAGAAGTGGGCACAGGCGGATCTGTGGCTCACAATGTTGAGGTGGGAACAGATTCGTCTGTTTCCCGCGTTGAGGGCCGAGTACCTGGTGAGGGAAAGGATATAGGTAGTAATATGGAGAGTGAAGAAGTTGGTCAGTTCATAGAGGGACTGGTACCTGTTAAGGCAGGTAGTGACAGAGAGAAATTCAGGGAAGAAGTGTTGTGTGATGAGAGTTTAAAACAATGGAGAGAGTTGGCAGAGAGGAAAGAGAGAGGGTTTAGTTGGAAGAGGGGTTTGCTAGTACTGTCGAAGTTTGTGTGCTGGGATCAGTTCCGAGATGTGTTAGTGGTTCCCAAGTCATTTAGGAAGAAGGTCATGGGAGTGGCTCATGAGAAGGGTGGACATTTGGGTGGAGAAAAGACCTTGCGTATGATTACTAACAATTTTACTTGGCCGGGAATGTCAAAAGAAGTCTATGGTCATTGTAAGTCATGTAGTGTGTGTCAGATGAAGTCCAAATATGTCCCCCCAAAGGCACCAGTAGTAGAGAGACCGGTTCTTACTGAGCCGTTTGAGTGTCTTGCCATAGATTTGGTGGGTCCACTTCCCAAGGCTAAGGGAGGTGTGCAGTATGTGTTAACGAGTGTGTATGGCCACAAGATGGCCTGAGGCAATTCCACTGAGGTCTATCACTGCCAAAAGTGTAGCAGAGGGTCTTTGGCAGATATTTTCAAGAACATCCATTCCAGAAGTGATCTTGTCAGATCAAGGGTCCCAGTTTTGTTCAAAGCTCATGAAGGAGTTGTGTGAACGAATACAGGTGCAGAAAGTTCGAACTTCCCCTTACCATCCGCAATCTAATGGATGTGTTGAAAGGATGCACAGTACCCTTAAGAGTGTGCTTAGCAAATGTATTGATGCAAAGAGAGATTGGGCAGCACAGATACCCTTTGTGTTATTCATTTTGAGACAGATGCCGAATTCCGATTCATTATTTAGTCCTTTTGATTTGGTGTACGGGTTTAGGGTGAGAACTCCATTGGATGCCCTTTACCATGGAATCTTTGAATGTGAGGTGGAGAAATTGAACGTGTGTGAGTGGGTAGGCGGTGCAGCTGAACGCTTGGAGCTGTTGAGAGATTGTGCGTCTTTGAACGCTGCTAAGGCAAAGGAAAAACGTGTGGAGTTGATGAACAAAGGAAGTAAGATGAGAGTGTTTAGTGTTGGAGACATGGTATTATACAGGATACCTGGGCTTTCCTGTAAGCTGGCTGATAGTTGGGAGGGTCCTTATGTCATGAGCGACAGGGTCGGTACTGTGAATTACAGAATCCACAGGGAAGGAAAACATAAGAATCAGAAGGTTGTTCACGTGAACTGCCTTAAGAAGTATGTTGAGTGTGTAGAAGTATTGGCAGACTAGATGTAGTCATAGAGGTAGAACAAGAGAGAGGTCATAGATTGAGTGGAGTGTGTGAAGGTTATTGTACGGAAGATTCGGAGACATTATTATCTGAGTACAAGTCTATCTTTTCAGATAAGCCAGGTGACACCACGCAGGTTGAGATGATGATTGAGACTGGAGACAATGCTCCTTTCAGGCAGGCTCCATACTCCGTCCCGATTGGTATCAGGGACAAGGTAAAGAAGGAGAGACTCGCTAGAGGAGGCTGGAATCATAGAAAGGTCAGACAGTCCGTGGGCGTTGCCTTTGGTTCCGGTGAAGAAACCAGATGGTTCAGTCCGTCTCTGTGTGGACTTTAGACGGCTGAACTCGGCCACTGTCAGGGAGCCCTATTATATCCCTGGTCTGGACGAGATAGTCCATAAGGTGGGACAGGCCAGAGTGCTGTCCAAGTAGGTGTGGTCACATTTGTTATTGTGTATGATTTGTGCCCCGGGCGTGTCCGGATGGTTTCTTCGTTGTGTTGCGCATGCGCTTTCATTGAACTACTCTGGTCAGCACGTGCGTGAGTCAGTCTGTTCTGTATCCGTGTTCACGATACGTCGTGTAATTCTTGTCATTACCGTTTAATCCTAACCTGCGGGAAGGGAGCCAGTACGCTGGGGAAGGCTGATAGAGCGAGATATAGACTGATTCTGGTGGCAGCGAACTACTGGCCCCAGAGTGCGCGAGGTTTCCTGAGTCAGCTAAGGCTAATCTGGGACGATCTCCCCACAAAGAGACCCAGAGAACTCAGGGGACCAGCCTTATATAGGCCAGGCCTCTGAGATCACTAGAGAAACACATGACAATAAAACTGACCAATAAGACACAAACAACACATAGAGCACATGCATGAAGGAAAAATTCTAGAAAGTACCGTGGAAGGGTAGGGTTACAATCAAAGTGAGAAATGGTGAAAATACGGGTGAGGTGGTAAAAGGCGATTAATCGCAACTAAAAAGCAGGTGGAATCGGCGAGGTAAGGGTGCGTAGGTTTAAAATGGAGGGGAAGAGAAGGCACAAAGGCAAGCAATTAATTGTAACTGAAAAGCGGGTGAAATCGACGAGTAAAGGTGGGGGTTAGTTTATTAAAGGAAGGCGAGGTACGAAATAGAAGATAAAAGTTTCTCAAAGTAGGACAGAAATTCAGAAGCAGGAGAGATAGGAAAAGGGGACTCCATGACTCTAGAAGAAGAGCTGAAGAAAGGAGAGGTGGGATATAAGAAAAGCTCAGATAGTTCAGAAAAAAGCGAGCAGGAGAGGGAAATGTATGTAACCTTAACCAATGGTACAGAATGGTAACTGAGCAAGATAACTCGTGCTACTACATTCTTACTTTGCAATAAATCAAGCGCCACTATGTGGCGGGGTACTTGCTAATGGTGCAGTGGCCCACAATTGATGAGCAAGCCTTGTTAGCAAATATTTTTGCTACAAAATGATGTGACATATTTAGACCAAACTTATTTTGTGTATTAGCCAAAATTTACATGCGCATAAAATGACATAAGTTGGTATAAAAAGTATCCAGATGTTATATCTTCTTTCAAAATGCACAAACTTCATATTTTACACTACATTTTAGTAAATATACAGGAAATGTTGAGGTAGCTATAGCCTCTGGACTCCACCTAATTTAAAGTTTGTAGCAAACTCAATTTTTTTTCATTTTTAAATAAAAAATTTAGTACATCTATTATAACTATCAACTATTTGTAATTTATTAAACCCGAGATGTTACTAGGCAGAAAAGTTGAAATGTCCAGTGTAATCTTTGCTAATGTAGAGTTTACTTTGCTGTGGCTGTGAAATAATTAGCGCAAAACTGAATGTAATGCCTTACTTTCTCTACATTACAGTATGTTATTTGTTTGCTTGTTTAATAAGTGAAATGTCACCTGTAATCCTTTGCAAATGCAGTGTTAACTTTGCTGTAGCTGTAATTTACAGTGGGTCTGGCTTAGAGAGTGGAAGTTTGTTTTTGTAATATTTTCTTAATTTGTCCACAGGTACCGTTGTATGAAAGTTAGACCTCTAAATTTTTTTTACATGTTTATACATGTTCATTGAATAGATCATAATCAGTCAAAAATATACAGTAGACCCTCGCATATGCGGGCCTCACATAACCGGATTCCTGCTTTATCCGGCCTGTCGATGGCAAATTCAACTAAATCACGCCATTGTTTACGTAGTATTGTAGTTGCAGCACTTGTCTTTATCTCGCTCTTTTCAGACTGATCTAGCTCTTTTGAGCCAAATAGACTGGCTCGCTAGTTATGATAATCATCAATTACAGCTAATCTAAGGTTGCATTTTCTGGGCTAGCTCTGAAAAGGTGTGGTAAATTCTAATGAATAGATTGGTTCCCATGGCCTATGTCAATATGTTTGTGTTGTGTGGCTGCACTATGAGCTATTGCAAGAGAATACTTCCATAAAACCCTACTATTAGAACAAATTAGAAGTCTAACTGTTACTGAGAAATATGCAAGCCTGTAAAACAAACTATTCATTTTAATAACAGCTATCACTTATACTTCACTTTAACAATAAACTATATAATATATATAGATAGCTATAGATATCGGAGAATCATGTGATACAGGAGAATATCATGAGTTTGTTTGCTTAGTACTTACACGAGTGCGCAGCAGGCACGAGCACAAACATGGCCAATCAGATTAGTGATATTCTGCGGTACTCAATGAAATTAATTTATTATGTACTGCTCATGTGTGATTACCCTTGTATAATGAGTTGTTGTCAGTTGTGCATGTATAACCTGGGAGAATGTAATAACATAACGTGATAACTATATGAACAAAGGTAATATGGGAAATATTACCTTAACCCTCTCACCGGCAGATAAACTTGCAGTAATTTTATTTTTTCTATATGTTTAAAAGTAAATATAAAATCAGGAGTTCAAAAAAGTACCTAGCAACCATATATCATGTGAAAGTACATGTATTGTTCAACATTATTGGTCAAATTTGGTTGCTTAGCAACAAACCACAAAGTGGTTATTGGGACCACAATGTAACTATATCATAAAGTGATCTGTATGCGTTCCAGTGCAATATTAGCAATTGTTTGTGCATGATTAGGTATTTTTTACTGTTATAATACACAGTTATCTCAACCAGCAATGCTGTTGCTCACTGATGACACCAGGGGAGGCGTGACTGATTGCTGGGCAGAAGAACATCAAGAATAAAAGAAAGTTTCGCTAACAATTCCAGTCCTCTGCACACACTCACTCCTCCCTCTAGCCATATTCTTATTCATACTCTTCATTTTTCATCCATTGATTACTTTGTCAACCTTTTTTCATGCTTTCAACATAGTCAATATTACAATCATCTCAATATTCTGACCTTACAGAAGTAGAGATATCATCCTTTGAATGACTAGGAAGTCCAAAGTAATTCAGAGAGGAAAGGTAGCTCAGTCAAATCATTACTCATGCTGGGAGTTTGTAAAAAAAACGTTAACCGTCAAAACTAATACACCCAAAAAAGTTTATAGCTGTGACCAAATTAGCGCTATATTACTTGGAAAGCTATTAGACATAATAAAACGTACCGCCATGTTCCCGGGAAAACTATTTCTTACTTTTTTTTCTCCCATATACTGCGTACATAGCTGTTTTTCTTACCTGGAATATCAAGTTCCATATCCTCTTCAACATAGCTGCTGGTATGTTCGCTACCTACAGTGCTCTGTAGCTCTCAAGTTGAAAACTAGTAGTTTCTTCAACCGGCAATGAAATGACAGCTTTAGCGGGCAAGTTCAACTCTCTATCCTCGACAGTAGTACCTCTGCGATAGCTATATAGCTCCTGTGCCCCTTCCCTCTCACGTTCGCAGTCGAAAACGTCGTCGCAGACAAGATCCACCGCCTCAGTTGCAGACAAATTTATTGCCATTTTTCGAACTAACGTCAAGTTTATTTTTAGCCAGACTACCTTAGTTACGTAGTAGCTATTTCTATTCTAAAAATACATGCAATAGAACAACACATTAGCCAAGCTCTGGACGCTGCAGCTAAGCTTTAGCGTTTATCGTTTAGGGGAAAAATATTTTCCCCCCATTATGTCAACCTTGAGCGCCTATAGGCGCTTGTGCTGGTGAATGAGTTAAGTCATATCCTGTTTACTTACTGTTACCTATGTGGAAACAGGTATTATACACTCTTCTATATATACAATATATATATTTATCTATTTATTCCACCCTAGATATCTTCACAATGATATCCTTAGGTACATGACCTGTGAGTACCCTAGTAGTTATAGAAACTGGCCAAACTTGTCCATTTTCTTGGTTTTTACAGCTACTTTCCTCTGGTGTAGCTACTCAACCTGGTTAGAACAGCTGGGGGTGTGTGGAGCCCCTACAACCAACTATACCTGTGAGTTACTGGCCCTCTAGCACTAACTACTGCAGTGCAGATATCTAGGGTAGAATAAACCACTTATTACATTAGTCAGAGTGATATGGCTAGATATTTCACTCTCAGGCTTTATTTTCACTCACCTCTGGCTCTGAAAATAAATTAGCCTGCTCATGAAATATTTTGCCATATCACTCTCTGACTCATGTAATAATTACTATATACTGTATATATATATATATATATATATGTGAGTGGGTCTAGGAAAAGGGACCTTATGGAGCAAACCAACAAGTTTTTTATGCTAATAAAAAGCTACAATTTATCTCAACTTAGTGCTAAAATACTGGAGGGTAAAACCTTCGAAGTGCAGAGAAACTAGCAGTTGAACTGGGCTGTATTCAGCAAAGCAATTGAACTAGAAATCGAGAAAACACATATTGAATTTCCATTTCCGGTATAATTAACATTTCCGTATACGGCGTACTCCGCATATGCAATTAAATCGTACAGCCGCTTTTTAACGAAGTTTGCGTAGAGTTCTTTTTAACTTTCAAAGCGTCTCACGGCCTGTCTTGTCGGAATCCTTGGCTATTCTATTCGCTGTAGCGCTAAACTTTCAGCCAGAGGTAAGCTGTTAGAGTGAATGCAATAGTCTCAAAGCTATGCCGTTTTTTTAGCTGGCTTGTTTGAAACGCCGCCCATCCCCCGTTTATTGTACATCAAGAACGAGAGAGAATAAAAAGTAGCTTGTCTTTCCACGGCACGCTTGGGGTCTTTTAAGTTGTTTTGACATTTGAAATTTGGTTTAGACATAGAGGGTCACTAAGACTAATTCTGCAAAAAACAAAAATAGGAGAAAGAAAGAATTTTTCCGATGACTTACTTCTGGAGCCTATATCTCAATTTCAATTTTTGCGCCGTAAGGTCCCTTTTCCCAGACCCGCTTACATATACATATATATATATATACATATATATATATATACATACATAGGCAAAACTGAATGAAATGCCTTACTTCCTCTACATTAAATTTGTTACTTGTGCATTTGTTTGACACCGGAATTCTAGTCCTCTCTTCCTAAAATGCGACCTCGAATAAACATGCTTAATTGCAACCAATTGAAATTTAACTTTACACAGCTGTTTGTTATTCTGATATCAAAAGTAAATTCATGTCTTTTGTCACACACAAATGTGTGACTAATTGAACTGAATAATTATAACTAATGTAACTCACTGATGAATCATCTTCAATGCTTTCTATATCTACTTCAGTAGTATTTCTCACAAGCTGTATTTCAAACTCTACAATATAAAATACATGTGATATGCTTGCAACTTGTGTATCAAATTATTACCTTTCAAGAAGTAGTTAAAACTTTGACACTCTAAACGTATCAGCATCGCAGTTTCATATTTTAGGTTTGAAAGTAGAAGTAATTGTTCGTTAGACAGTGGAAACACTGAGCACACAAGTTGTTCAGGAAGATGAAAATGAACATGAACACTCTTGAGTTGAACTCCATTCAATAGTAATACAACTTTGTCAACTTTGAGTATAGCACAAATGTTTTCTTGTAGCTTTTTCAGATATAGCTTTCGGCACAGTAAAAAACTTGTGTCTAATTCAATTTTAATTGTTTCATGACTTGCTTGTAGTATTCCTTCACTGTGCTCACGAAATGGAATTATTCTTCCATTTCTTAAATAAGAATTGAAATCTTGTTTATAGTTGTCAATTAAATGTTTCCCATGGTTATAATTCAACCTACAAATAACTTTGTCCAAAATAGTATAATTAAAAAATGAGCTGTGATTAGCAATTACAGTCATAAAATAGGACACTGGATTTTCCTTCAAGAATTTGTCACTCACTACAGCTGGATCAATGCTTTTCTCATAAATTGTAGGTTTCCTTTGGAAAGTTTCAATTAACAAGGATAATTCATACAACCTTGAAGTATCTGCTTTCAGATAATCTTCCAAGTTCAGCAAAATTTCGCCAAACTTTTCTTGTATATCATAAGACTCCATTTCTAACTCTGTCATTGACATTGGAGTAGACAACCTGTTCACTACTGCTTCTGTAATGCATAAGATTAATTATCCTCACAAAAATGGAGTAATAAGTGTTTTATAGGAGAGTATAAGAGGGCTTGTTACTTTATAATGTGAAATGTCCCTAAAGTGCCCATAATACTCTTTATAAATTTTTATACTATAAATATGTGTGCAGTGGTGCAGTGTAGAACCTCAAAACTAAGAACAAGCTTTCAGTTCACAAAACATAGGTTGCTTGTTTTGAGGTTGTTTTCGCTTGTCTCCAATATTGCAACATAACATATACTTATAGCTGTTGTTTTTTTGTTTTTTTATAACAAATAAAAACTTATTATAGTAAGTATTAATTTTTTTGTTTGTAAGTATGAATTTTACCAAGAAAAAACAACAACTAATTTTGCACCACCATCACATGACAGTTAAAGTCAGTGTAAACATGTAGTTGGTTTTATTCATATGACTATACTATGTTTGCACCACCACTAGTACGTAATTCACTATGTATGAAGAGGCTGGTAGCTAATCATCTAATAAAATAGATTGTACAATTGTTATCAGCATGAGCTAACAGTACAAGAATTAATTTAGTCATATCACTAGTGAAGCAGCACTTGAAAGGCAACCCTACCTCCACTTTTCCCTGCTGCACATTTTCCCCCCTTCTTATAAAACTGCCGATTTGGTACTGCCTAAACAACCAGTCATCCAAATTCAAGATATCTTATGCTCTTTTGTTCCTATGCAAAACATACGGCCTCAAAAATTAAAAAAATTGACAAAACTTAATATACATAGTTATGTTGAAAATAGCACTATTTTGCTAGAAATAAGTTGCATTAATGATGCTACTTTTCTATTTCAGTTATAAAAAAGTGGTCGTAACAAAAATATTAGCAATGCTAGTTTTTTTGTGCTTCAAATAATATGGCCATTACTACATTTTAGTTAATCACAAACAAAAAGTACTTCTTAATAGAAAATATCTAAGTCAGTTTCACAAAATGTGTACAAAATACTAACCACAGTGTTCTTCCTGAAGTTTGGCTGCTGATGACTGAGCTAGGGATCTAACACCTTCTGTGCTAGCTGTAAATATATATACATATTATAATACTTCCATGAATCAGAGTGTATATGGCGAAATATTTCAAGAACAGGCCAATTTATTTTCAAGAGTCAGAGGGAGTAAAAATAAAGCCAGAGAGTGAAATATCTCGCCATATCACTCTGACAGATTGTAATAAGTGGTTTATTCTATGCTAGATATCTTGACTGCTGTTGTTTGTTATAGGACTGGTAGCTCACAGTGTAAAGTTGGCTGTAGGGGCTCCCCACACACCCTGCTGCTGCTCTAACCTGATTGGGTAGGCTACACCAGAGGAAGGTAGCTCTAAAACCAGGAAAACTGGTAAGCTAGGTCAGTTGCTATAACTACTAGGGTAGTGATGAAATGTCGTGAGTTATTTCACTGGTCAAATACCTAAAAGTAATTGTGAAGATATCTAGCATGGAATAACTATATAATAATACTTATTACATGAGTCAGAGTGTGTTATGGTGAAAATATTTCACAAGCAGGGTAATTTATTTTCACGAGCCTCTGCGAATAAAAATAAAGCCTAAGAGTGAAATATCTTGCTATATCACTCAGACAAGTGTAATACATGGTTTTTATCTACCCTAGATATCTTTACTACTGTAGTTTGTAATAGGACTGGGAACTCACCATGTAAACTTGGTTGTAGGGGTTCCCCACACCCCCTACAGCTGTTCTAACCTGTTGAGTAGGCTACACCAGAGAAAGGAAGCTGTAAAAACCAGGAAAACTGGTAAGCTATAGGCCTGTTGCTATAACTACTAGGGTAATGGGCTTGTTCAATACAAAGTGAAATAAAAACCAAAAACTACAGTACCTAAAAATAATATTATGAAGATACCAAGGGTGAAATATATACATTTATTCCATCCAGATATCTTCACAATGTTATTTTAGGTACATGAAGATATTTCAAGTGTTATTTCATGCTATATTGCTACCCTAGTAATTATAGCAACAGGCTTACCTACCAGTTTTCCTAGTTTTTACAGCTACCTTTCTCTGGTATAGCCTACCCAATCAGGTTAGAGCAGCTGCTATAATCAGCAGGGAGTATGGGAGGGGGGGGGGGGGGGGGGGGGGGGGGGGGGGGGGGGGGGGGAGGGGAACAAAACAAGTCAACTTTGTGCTTTGTGGTACCAGTTCTACAATCTACAGCAGTGAAGTTATCTAGAGTAGAATAAACCACTTATACTCAACAGAGTAATATGGCTAGATATTAACTCTCAAGCAATACTTTTACTCTCCTCTGGCTCTTGAAAATAAATTAGCCTGCTCATGAAATATTTCGCCTTATCAAACTCTGACTCATGTACCAAATATTATATATATACAGTGCTTCCAACTTAAAAGAGTGGATTTTTTGAAACTACTATATAGACCCTCACTACAGTCATTTAACATACACCTTTTCTTCATCATCCCAATAATGTTTACAATAGTAAAACTGCCAGTTTAGAGAATGGAAAACGGAGAACAGAACTTTTCTCATTCACTCTAATACATTTTACGCCATTTTTTTTTACGTCAAGATTTTGCGGTAGTTCGTCATTAAACGTAACTAGTTAACGAGCTAAGGTCGAACGGTTATTTCCCTGAGCGGTAAGACGGGAATTTCCCTAACTGCAATCGGCTGTATGGATTCTCATCGTTCTACTAGCAGCAGTAAACGAAGTCGAAATCAGTCACAGAATTGTTGGCTGGTATATTACTAACTTGGAGCCAAGCCTATCCAAGAGGTCATCTTTTTCAAGAGCTGAAGAAAAGCTGAAAGAGTTTAATACTCCCAAGGCTCCCAGCATTCGGTATTCTGACAACATCAGGGCGATGCAGTTGGAGTCCTACTGGTTGTGCAGCTCCAGACGGAAGCTAAAACGCTGGCCGCGATAGGCAGTAACGCCGTAAAACTTGATACCTGCTAGGGCCTGAGATACAACCGTAGCTAAATCAGCCATACCCGTGCAACAATTAGCGGTAAACTGGCGCCCTTGCACAAATACGCATGCACTGTTTTGTGACGTCGCGTTTACGTGTACTATAGGCCCACAATCCGCTGTAAACGATGACCCTTACCGTGCATAATTTTTTTTTGGTGAAAAACAGCCACAACTCACTTAATTTTCAAGGTATAGCTACCAAAGTTATACATAATAATTTTAAGGCAATTTTACATCATGTGTCAACATTTTAGAGATATAACTCAATAAATTCAAAAATCCTGGCTTAAACACTTTTTTTCTTAAAATTTTAAATATTTCGAGATTCAAATTTCGTGTGCCCACAAAATTAGGCTCATATGAAACTTCAGGTATTAAAGTATCAGTATACCAAGTTATAGAGATAAGGACAAATAATTTCTCTTTTTTCAGTTTAAACACTTCCAAATTCACTGTCTTGAAGCTCCCAGTTCCATCACCTATAACCACAAACCCACAAAATTGTTTTGTCTGTATGTTAATATGACATTAATGTATAATAATACAAATTTTTAGCTTTCTATTACACATACTCGAGAAATTATAGCGGAATTAGCAACCTTAACCAAAAAGCTAAAAAATCCACTCTTTAATCTGGAAGCACTGTATATTATGTGCAAGGTAATTGAAGTAGTGATATGTAGATCAGTAAATTTGACATAGCAGTATGGAAATATAAAGCAAATTGGAGGAACTAATCTTGCATGTGGAGATTAATAACTATTATATTATAATAGTGATTATCCAAACACTCTATTTTCAATGGTGCTTGACCTTTTTATAATAATTGCCTTTATATTTACATCACTCTATATTTGAGCAACATCAAAAGTAAAAAAAGAGATTATCATCATTGTGTTGTTCACATGCTCACCTTGGGTAGTAGTAAGTTGTTGTACCACAGTCTTAGCACAACTTGTGTCATCAGTATTGACTATAAAACAGAAAAATCATATTTCACATTTCAAGAATATTGCTTCAGCAAAACATGTCAACAATTAACTTGATCTAGATATACTAGTATTTCAACAATTAAATTATGCTGAGATAGGATACTGTACACAATGTAATTTTGAATTAATTGCCAATAGCTATACACTTTTGGCTCCTCTAAAAATGTAGTTATGTAACTATGAGCAGATGTCATTCTTAACTAGATAAATAGAAAGCTAGAACAATTAACTCTGTTTTAGGGTAGCTCTTTGTTGCTATGTGTAAGCTTTTCTTTTACTGTAAGAAGAGAATTAGTATAACTGGGTACAATTGAGTATGCAGGTATGGAGAAATATTTGATGAGAAGGCAAATGTATTTTTATGAGCTAGAGCGAGTGAAAAAAGTCTGAGAGTGAAATATTTTGCAATATTACCCTGCCAATATGATTGATTACTAGTGCATTTGAGGGTAATGGACTTGCAAAGATACCTAGCCTGAATTTATATACATGTATATATATATATTTTTTTTTTTTTAATCTTTAGATACAATGACACTGCTATCATCATGAGTCACCAAAGGTGTGAAACGTCAGTGCTACTATACACTGGTTAGCTATTACAAAATCATCTCAGACCAAAAGAATGCCTTACCGGCTATTCCATTCTAGTCAGTATCAATATAGCTTGAGCATTGAAATGGTATATATTGTTTTCATAAAAGAAACTAAACAGGCAAGGGACACTCAACCGTATATATTTTCAACGTGAACCTCTTCCAGCACTCTGTTAACTTCCCCAAATTAAGAATAACTACCATGACAGCAAGAAATTATTTGCCCACGTGATTACTATGTGACGATAGGGGACGTTACCTATAAAAGCTGTGGTATGTAAACAGAGCTGACAGCTTGGCGTTTTCTAAAAAATCAGGCCGAAATAAAAAAAGTAGCAGAATAAAGGTCTTAAATTATCGTAAGTTCCTAACTAAATCAACTGTTAATTGTAAGTAATCTCCAAACTTAGAGCATGACAGACAGACAGACAGACAAACCAACAGACAAACAGACAGACAGAAGACAGGAAGACTTTATAACCCTCTAGCGCAACGTGCACTGAGGGTTAATAACATACCATACTCCGTATATATGTCTGTTGACAATTTGCCGTGTCCAATTTTCTTCAATCCATCTGATAACTTTTTCCAAGACGCTTTAGGATCATTGCTTAGCCATTCATTGAAGAGCTCAATTTTTGCTTTTATCACATCACTTGCATTATTACTTCGAATAATATTCAAGGCTGGTGTATTGAAGTCTAACTGAATCCCAAGTTCATACCACTTTTCCACATTACTTGTAGCATTTAATAAATTTTTTACAGACAGAGTTCCTGAAAATACATGTCAGCATATGTACAACATATCAAGTGAGTATTACAACCACATATTGTGTGCATTTCCCTGTGGCCTATTTAAACTCTGCATGTAAGAGTTTTTAATTTGTATATTACAACTTACAAGAGTTCATTTTTTGTGAATTAGCTGAGGAGGTAAGTGATTAATTATGGTCTTTGTCTAGTTATACGCAGTATTATTCTTATTTGAAAAAAACTATATTGCCTATTAGAATAGCAGCTATTCATTACTTTCAATTCGCATAAAAAAACTTACGGTCGGTGGGGTTGCACGTCATTTAGAATCCTTTGCAATACGACCGCCAGTAGAGTCTATCCAGCTATGGCAACAGGGGCAACCACTGTGGTGTCCCTACGCGGAAGGAATCCTGCAGACCTCAAAGTGGCAGAATTGAAACTATGGCTTCAGGAAAGAAAAAAGTCCACTAAGGGGAAAAAGGCTGACCTTGTTGCGAGGTATTGATGTATTATAATTTAGCTTGCTATAATATGTAGTAAGCAAAGTAATAGCTAGCTAAAATTTGTAGCTACCAAGATGAGAGTAGAGCAATTAGTTAAACATTTAGCTATAGCTAGCATGATATAGAGTTCTTGTTCTGTGAACATAGCTGGAAAACTGGTGGTAATATTGCTATATTTTAAACTAGCTTACATTAGTAATGCATTGTTTGCATACATGATATAATTTATTGCTGCATTTATGTTTGTTGTAGAGTGGCTGCATATATTAGAGAGGGTTTAGATCAACAGCCATCTTGCAGTTCTACACCTAGTACAGTTACAGACATGCCACTTTATAATATTCCAACGGATGGTTGGAAAGATATCAAGTGTATTGAGAGTAAATTTAAGTTGAACTTTAACAATAGTCATATAGTGACCTACTTCGTAAATCGATCTGTACATGATGGGCTTCCTGCAGATGATTTCAAGGCTATTAATAAGTCTGCTGAATATCTGTTTCGCTGTGGACATGTCCAATCTATTCAATATTGCGTATCCATGAACATGATTTATATTAGATGTATTTGTCTGCAGTAAATGAGAAAGGACCGAGTATACAACATCTATATTGGACTTAAGGGGAATTCTAGTGATATTTTGTATGCTGCTTGTGGATGTCCAGCAGGCAAGGGCCCTAAAGGTAGCTGTAAGCATATTTCAGCTTTAACTTATGGTATATCTGATTTTTGTAAAGTTTTTGAGCGATCAGATTCCAGTACATGTACAGATGTTTTGCAGACATGGAACAGGCCAAGAGCTAAAAAAGTTACTCCTATTCCGGTTGACGAATTGGGATCTAGAAGAAGAGAATTGACTAAGTCATCCAGAAAAGCTCACATTTTGTTTGATCCTCGTCCAATATCATTAAGGCAGAAGAGTTCTTTGTCATTAGAAAAATTGCGTTGCGATTTACTAGTTTTACCCAAAGAAAGTGCGTTTACCACTCTCCTGTTACCACCTGTGGAAAAAATTCAACATGACCACTGCTACACTAATGTGACCATTGAAGATGAACCCTCTGAAAGCATACCAAGTAAACGTTTACTGAAAATTTGCCCTTATTCTGAACAAGAATTACACCTTAGAAGTGAGAGTATCATTGAAAAACTTACCTTGACTGAAGCACAAATTGAAGAGTTACAGAAAAATACCAAATCTCAATAAAAAAAACCCCACTTTGGTTTGAGGCAAGAAAAAATAGAATTACTGGTTCAAAATGTGGTCGCATTTTGGTACAAAAGGAGCAAAGCATTTCACTATTACAGAATTGCCTGTATCCTAAACCATTTATATTTGTACCTAAACCAATTCAGTGGGGTAGAAAACATGAATATGATGCATGTCGTGAATACACAAAGTACATGAATGCTAATGGCCATAGTGGATTAACAGCACATAGGTGTGGCTTTTGTTCATTCACTGAAAGGATGGCTTGGTGCATCACCAGATGCTTGGATATATGACCCCTCTAGTACTCATCCTGATGGCATAGCTGAGTTTAAATGCCCATATTCTAAGGCAGACATAGATCCTCATGAAGCCTGTGAAGATCAGTCTTTTTATTGTTCCCTTATCAACAATAAATTGCACTTAAAGAGGGAACATTCATATTACCACCAAATTCAGTTGCAACTTTATGTGTGTGGAGACAAAGCTGCATTTTGTGACTTCTGTATTTATACCTTAAAAGGTGTCCTCGTGGAACGTGTAGTACAGGACAAGCAATGGCAAGAAAATAAAGCTACAAAACTTGACAATTATTTTTTAGATGTTATGTTAAAGGAGTTGAGCTATCCCATTCATAAACCTTCTTATTATTTGTGACTCATTCTGCAAAATTTCATATTCATCATTATCATTAATGTGAATTCAAACAACATTAAAAATTTGTGATTACAAATTGAACTTTAATTACTGAATAATTATTAGCTAATGACATAAGGGGGGATGAAAATTTGACAGAAGGCAACAAACAAAAAAAAGTCTATCAGCAATATCAGTCAAACTAGCAGGTAATACTCTGTCGAATATGTGAAAATTTTTAATTCTTTCCATAGCTCTTTCAACATGGATGCGTAGAGAAGCAATTCTTCGGGTAGCAATAATTTCATGTTCCTCAAACTGTTTTTTTCCTTTCAGAAATGGTGGAATGTTCAGCCTAACACCTCTAATAATCAAATCTTCTTCGATATCAAATCCACGGTCAGCCATTATAGAATCACCTTTCTCCAAAAGATCAAGCAATCCACTTTGTTTTGTCAGTTCTTTATCTGATATGCAGCCCGGAAAAAGCTTTGACACAAATGTAATTGCTCCACTAGGCGAAATACCTACTAATGCCTTGAAGGTATTGTGGTTTTTGTAATTTGAGAATGTCATCTGCTGAAGTTCCGGCAGTCGAGGCTGAGAAATAAATATTTCAGTGGCATCAATAATTACACGTGTCGTAGGGTACTTTTCTTTAAATTGGCGAGGCATGTGTGAATGAATGAAGTCTCTTGGAGGCCAGATTGGAATTTGTTTAAATTTCAGAAAGAGAAAATTTATCCACGTTAAAATTATTCTGGAAGTAGTTGACTGTGAGATCTCACAGCGATCTGCTAGATTTTGTTCCATCAGTCCCAAACGTAACCGAACTAAAACTAAAAAAAATTCATTTTCAGGAGAAAGAGCTCTTGGTCGATAACGTTTAGTAGTTCCACATTCCAATACTTCCTTACTTGCATCATATATAAGGGAGTGTACTGCTGGTCCAAGAAATTCATAACAAGCCATTAAAGTAGCATAACTGGGGAAACCAGTGTAGAACAAGATTTTGAAATCATCGTCTTTTATATTTGAAAGACTAAACTTTTTTTCCTGGCATTTCAATTTCAGTATACTAACTTTATTCTTTAGGCTTTCTAATTTACAATCACAGCCACACTTTGTACCACTAGCCTCTGTTTGTGTGGCTATTTTTTTCAGTTCCACTTCAGGCTCCTCAACGTCACAAACATTGATACTACGAGAATTGATGCGCTCTTTGGGAGGTTTTCTAGGCTTAGTATATCGAGAAGACCGAGGTAAATGTAGCGAAGGAATTTCGTCGGGTCTTAATAAGAGTTTACTTGCTCCCACGAAGTGCCTGCTACAAATACGGGTGTGCCGGTTTATAGGTAATTGTTTTTGGCCGATAGCATGGATCCACTGCTTTAACAAAGCCTTCCTGTTTAGCGGCAAACTATAGAACGATAAATGCTTGTCACGGTTAGAGTTGTTGGAGCAGGCAGGTACACAACAGAAATGAACCATTTCTTACAAATCACTTGAATTGACGCGCAACCCCCTCGACCGTAATTTTATTTAAACGAATAATAGTAATGAATAAGCGCTATTGTATCGATAGAGGATTCAACCGATATACCGATAACAGATATTCTATCTAGAATCAAGGCCGATCAATAACCAATAGATATTTTGACTACATTTTTAACATTCAATTTGTAAATAATGTAAAATATTATGTTACAGGAATTATTGATCAATAAATTTCAGTAATTATTAATATTATGTTACAGTAGTTATTGATGAATAGATTTTAGTAATGTCGTTTCGTTTAGGTCGCTTCTTCTAGGTATATATATAGTAGGTGAAAAAATAAAGTTCCGAATTCCGTTCGTAGAACGGCCGTCGCACGATTAAAATAACAGAAAAAACCGGTAAATGGTTTGGTAAAAAAACGGCCGTTCCATTAGACCGGCGTTACTGTTTTAATCCTTCTTGTTCACCGCATGCCTCACTCCAAAGAAATATAAAAAATCGTTTATCCAATAAATGTTCTGATTTATTTTTACAGGCTGCAGAGGCTGAACTTTTCCGGTAAAATTTTTTGAATCCGTCCTATTCAAAGCTGTCTCGCAGAGCATAGTTAGCTCGACTACCGCACAGTATCGATGTTTTCTCGATGCTCAGGCTAAGATTTTTTACTACTGAAAGTCCATCAGTAGCTAATAGAAGACTTATGAAGTATGGACCTCGTTATAGCTGTGTGCCCGTTGAAACTTTGGTCTGCAGCTTTATTGAAGCAAGTTAAATTTTTGTAAAAGCTTTCTTGCACTATCTCCGTAGCGTTTAACGAGCGATACAAGTCTTTAGCTTGCTGATATAGCAATGGAATAGTTTCTAGCTAGAAAATATTAGTGAATTGACGGAAAAACTTAACCGTTGATTATTTTTACCGTTTTAGTATACAGTGTCGGCCGTTTAGTCAAAATGGTACGGAGTGCAACGGTAAAAACTATGGTAAAAAGACTACCATTTTAAGGCCATACTATGGAATGAAATCCGGAACTTTATTTTGTCTCCTACTGTAACCTCCGCTTTGTATGTCAAGTACTACTTAGTGATATGCACTGCAGTAGAGTGCTTACACTGGCACTATAAACAGAAAACTTCTTCTCGTGCTTTAGCGGCAGCAACAACATATGGAAAATGTGGCAACCTCTTCTGAAACCTTAGATATTTCATTGTTCATCCATCTAAGCACTGGAAGAACTCAAATATTATCAGCATTAACGTGACGGTACAAAATGTCTTTTTATCGGTTAAGTATATCGGCACAGTCAGGAGATCCAACAACCTATACCGATAATGAACACTCAGCTGATAAGCATATAGCCGATACATTATCGTTACATCTCTATTGCCAATTCAAGAAAACAATATAAGGTAAGTTTGTGTTAGTATATTCAGTGAGCAAGTGTGTGTGAAAGTGTTGCGTGTTACAGCTATTGCTAAAGAATAGAACCAAATATCCTAAAGTAAACTTCAATATTAGCAGCCTTTACACTGCAGGATTCCTCCCAGTTTTTTTTATACGGCTACTACACACAAGCAAGTCTCTACTTTACCATTTAACAAATATGATATTGAATTAGCATCAAATATGATAACAATGTTTTACAAAGTGTTGATAAAAAATGGACGTTTGTGATGGTGCATAGTACATTAATATTTGTATGTAAACAGTAGATGGAGACAATTATGGGACTTACTTGGATCAGACATGATTGACAGTGAGGTGTGTTCGCTTCGTCTCTATTCACTGAAATATGGCCAGATATATTATTAGCTACAAAGAAAAAAAGAAAAATTAAATCTATTACCAACATGATTCTATTTAGTTACAAAATATTCATCACATTTTACCAGACACAGGATTGCTTTTTGTTAAACAAATCATTTCAGTCTAAACTGTCTACAAATGAACATAATATATTAAATGTACAGACAATTGTTGCCTTGCCTTTTGAATTTCATATTTCTCATTCAAGTTCATTGCAGTGCAATCCTTATCATACTCTAAAGTCAAAATTGAATAGTCTTTACTTCAGAAGTAGTGTAATAGTCGTTTATAAGCAAAAATGTAATATCACCACTCTATGAAATGCATTAGGTATTAAAATAAGTCTCTGGCCTGGATATCACTACCCAGTCGTCAATTCCATCACATATGCTATGAAAACCAACAAAAATTAATACGTGCTTTTCATGTTTTGAGCCTAAAATTTCAAAATCCAAATTTCAAAATCCAAATGTAGAATGTTGCTCACATTGTAATGAAGTTGTGTTATTGAAGTTACTAGTAAGCTTAAAAGTTTTATAAAAATCTCATTAAATATATTTAACTTCAATAGAATTGAAATATGAAATTCCAGACTGGTAGGCTGAATAATAATAATATAGAAAATTCTAAGGCTCATGTTTGATGCTTATATTTGTGCTGTAGGGCATAGCTATAAAGGCCAAGAAAACTTGGAAATTAATTTCTCATCACTGCAAGCTTATTTGTTTATATACTTTCTAGAATTTATTATTATTCTTACTTTTCTAAACATTTACATAACACTCATGCAATCACAGTAGAGTATGTAGGACTAAGCTTTAGTTGTAAATGATCTAATCTTAAGCTGTATGTGATGTGTGGATTTCCAATTTCAGTGGAAAAGTTGAATTCCCTTGGACCTTTATCCAAGATAGAAACCTGACTGACCTTATAATAGCTGCTGTTAATCTATTGCCTTAAAGTGCTACGTGTAGTCTCGTGTAGCCAGACCCTTTACAAGTCACTAAAGGGTCGGCTATGTGAGCCTACTTATAATGGCGGATACAAAGTAACAGATTTTCCTACTTTTAATGACTCCTAATATTAGGCATAGCTTAGTTCAATACTCACCCCACAATTTTTGATGCGCAAAGTATCCTTCTTAAGAATAGGGTGTTTCACGAAAACAAACTGAGCCACACTTGCGCTTAAGCCAGACACGCCCCAAAAAGAAGGTAAAGGGTCTATCCCGCAAGACTACCCCCAATACGTGGTCCCGGAATGGGGTGCATTCCAAAATATGTGCTCTCCGGGGGCGGAAAGACCCTTTACCAAACCGTGTGTTTATTCAATGTTGGCGCAAGACTTTGGAGCTGCGCAATATAGAGCCAAGAGAAGATATTGAAAGTTCTGACGAGCGGTGCCAAGATGTTACATCAACTTTTTACTTAGGTAGCAGTTCACCAGTCCACAACTTAAAAAAAAAAAAAGCATGATGGGAGGATGCTTCATCACCATTATCCACCATCCATTCATCTATTCCTCATTTTTCATTTTTCTCAGTTTTAATCACACTATTATTAATCTGCCAGATGGTCTTTTATTAGGTTGTGTCTCTTTGTTGCCCAAGACAGTTATTACTCCAGCTCTTGTCCAAACTATACTAATCTTCATCTCAACAAAGCGAGCATATGTACTGCAGATTAAATCGAGCATTACAACGCCGACTGTAGGTCTCCTTTACCAGTCATTATTTACATGCGTAAGTAATGCCAGTATTACACTTGATTTATCCAGTCATGAATGTGCCAAATATTAAAAAGTTTACAATAGAAAAATATTTTCATAATAATGTTCTTAACTACATGTATAAAACTGAGAGTGCTGTACTTTATCGGCAATTGCAGTGACATAATAAAATTATGTAAATGATATTGCTAAATATAGTTCCCAAATATTTTATATAACTTTAGCATCATACACACTAGGTATAGTTTGCGTAGCAGTCTGTCCACCAATTACATATACTTTTCCTTGAGATAGTACAGCAGAACAACTGTGAATGGAGTCATGTAACACTCCTGCCCGGACCCATGTGTTAGAGTGAGGTAAATAACGCTGGATAATGTCCACTGGTCTTCCGTTAGAGTCCAGACCACCGACTGCATACAAAGATTCCCCCATATTGAGAGGACATGAATGTGAAGAGCCATGAGAAGGAACTTTACTCCAAATATTTGATCGACCGCTCACTAGAACAATATCCCACATTGATACGCTATAAATTTCAAGGCTATATGGCGTGTTGATAAAAGCGTACCACATGTCACCAACCATAGTAGATAATAAGTGAGTTGAAGGTGAGGGCAGTGGAGGTCGAGTAGACCACTGGTTATCATCAATACTCAGCACATCAATCACATCTTCTCGTCCTGCCACCACAATCCATTGCAAGTAAAACACAACAGATGGGAAAGAGTGGCAGTTTGACATGGGAGGGTAAGGATGAGTCCATTCTTTACTCTTGTTGTCCCATACCCCAAGCTCTCGGCTTATCGTTCCAGATTGATCGTATCCATTAGCAACAATGATTTTGTCGTTCATTGCTGTCATCGAGAAGCAGTAGGTTTTATAAGGCAGGAGTTCTTGCCACTCAGCAGATTTGATGTTGTAAGCTAACACTATGTAAGGATTTCCCGTCTGAGCTCTTCCTCCTCCTATATATAATATTCCTTTGATAGCCACAGATTGTACAAATCCAGTTTTAGGGAGTGGCATGTCTGTCACGTGATTCCAGTCGTGTTGAACCAGATAATCTTCCTTCTAAAAAGAAAAAAAAATCAAGCAAATGGACATTGCTATACTCAAAAGGCTTAGAGAGTGATTTTGTGCTAAGTGTTCAAATTAAAAATGCAAGTTTAGGAAAACATTTCAATACATATAAATCTACTATATACTATACACAAATTTTTAGCATCAAATCACACTTTAAAAGCAAAGAATATGAATATTTAAAACCGCTATTTATCCTAGTATTAAATAAATTATTTATATAGTGTATATACATACCTTATAATCCATATCTGGATGATAAGAGTGTCTATTTTTGGCACGACTACCAGAATTTCCTCTCATTTCTGACCTCGTATAATTTCGAATCCCTTGACTTGTAGCAGGACGTCGTTTCATTGGTTTTTCGACAGCATCAAAAGTGTCTGCAAGAGCAGTTCGACTCTCAGACACCTCTTTTGTTAATTGTCTTACTTCGTCTTCTAATTGATTGATTTGAGCGTTCTGATGCTTTATTGTATCTTTGCAAGATTGAAGTTCATCGCCCACAAATGCAAATGGATATGCATGTGCCTTAGGCTTTTCGTGTGTGGGTGATTTATCAGCCTTTAGTCGCTTGTTCTCGAATCGTAATTGTGTCAATCTTGTGTGCTGTTCTGCATTTTCATTCTCCAGTCTTTGCACTGAATGTTGGAGCACTCTGTTGTCACTTTCTAGATTGTCATGTGAACGTAGTAACTCTTGGTACCGATTTTCCAGAGCTGTTTGCTGTCCAGCAGAGTCAACTGGATGTTTTTTCATGTTAATAGTTTCAAGTTCCTCCTTCTCCAGAGTTAGCTGAAACATTTGTGTTTTCAGATCTTTTTGGATCGACTGCAAGTCTCGATTCTCAGTTTGGAGTAAAGCTAGTCTCCTGTGCTGTTCATTACTTTCCTTCTGTAATATTTCTAAAGAATATTGCTGTGCTCTGTTTTCATCCTCTAATTTTTCCAAAGAGCGTAATTTTGCCATATTCCCACTTTCTGACCGCTTTTGCAATTGTCTTTGAGTCCTCACTTCATCTTCCAGCCTTTCAACGGAATTCCGTAAAACTCTGTTTTCCCGTTCCAAAGTGTTGAGGGAGTATTGCAGAGCATCCTTTTCAGCTTGAAGTGCCTGCTGTGAATGTTGCTGTGTACTAATTTGATTTTGAAGGCTTTCCACTAATGATGACTGTAGTTCCTTGGCTGCACTAACTGCTACCTCCATGACTGCATTTCGGTCTCTTCCTTCTGTTTCCATTCTTTCAAGTGCTACTGCTAGTTGAACTTTTTGGTCTTCTACTCTTTGGTGATCATCAAGCAATAGTGCATAGTTATCCTCCAATACTCTCTACAATAATATACACTCATTAAAGTACTTTTTGCCAATTAATTCTATATTGGTATTAAGCTATGAGAATAGGTTCAAATCTTATGAAAAGATAGCATAATAATACAAGATATAATATTATTTTCTTCTATCTTATATTACTTAAATAAATCACAACTTAGTAAGAGTACAGTACATATTGTTAGGTCTCAGTTAATTCAAGTGACTGCCACCAGTTCTCTTCCCTCTCAGTTATGGTACTCCCTATGCTATACTCCTGTTGCACTTAGTATATTGGATAATTGTGATAGCAACAGGAGGAAGTACAAAAAATAAAAGAGGAAGAAGAGACCCAGAGAACTCAGGGGACCAGCCTTATATAGGCCAGGCCTCTGAGATCACTAGAGAAACACATGACAATAAAACTGACCAATAAGACACAAACAACACATAGAGCACATGCATGAAGGAAAAATTCTAGAAAGTACCGTGGAAGGGTAGGGTTACAATCAAAGTGAGAAATGGTGAAAATACGGGTGAGGTGGTTATATTACATTTAATAAACAGTAGTCAATTGCTCTGATTCTTACACATGTAATATTAAAAAGTGGCAGATAATTATTACTGTCTTTGAGTTTAGTAGTATATACCCACTATCTTATATTTTAGAATAAGAAATTATTAATTGTTCATTCATAACAAAACAAAACACGTTAGGTTAAGCCAAAGCTACACTTAAACATAATATTCGTTCAGCTTTCAAAGTCATATATAGCATTACAAGATAGTACAAGTGACATCAATCACCATGCAAGTCTAAGTGGCCAAGTATTGTAGGGATACCATCTAATTGAAACCAGCTTTTGAGATAAGTGTCACAAAATTATTCTAAGACAATGACTTAATGACTACAACGACTTTATTGTTATTTTGAAATAAAAACCTGAAACGTACATTTGTTAAGCCACTGAAACTAGTAGTTCAATTATCATTCCCAGTAATCATCATGAACATGTACCTTTGCATCCTTCAATTTGTGACATGATTCGCTCATTTCTTTAGCACTCAATATCTTGGCTATATTGACTTCATTCTTCAAATCTCCTCCACACTTCTGCACCACTTCATTCTTCTTCAGCCGTAATCTCTTTAGCAAGTCACGGGCACTCGGCCTTTTCTTAGGATCCGATTGAAGACATTGATTCACCCCGTCAAATAAATCTGGGTGGGACTGGTTTATACACTTCTCTAGTGAGTCCATGTAGGATTTACGCCTTTCCACTTCTGAGCGACCTTTGAGGACCTGATTGTGGTCTGTATATGTGCTAGCTAGCAAGTTGCTAGGAAATATCTGTATACATAAACACAAACAAAATGGATGCAACACCATGCTTCCAACAAAATGAGAATAGAAAAAAAAACCCTGATACCATGAATGAAGAATCGCTTAAAGTATCTATTTTATTTCATTTAGCTAAGAACACAATAACTAAGTTAACAGCTCTGTATTATAATGTAATTATTCCAACAACATATTCCCACCCCTTTCCGCCAGTAACCATTGTATGGTAGTTTGATTAAACATAGGAAACTCATTGTTTATTCTCATTTGCTTTGCCTCACTTGAACGCTTTAACCTTTAGTAGTTACTTTAATAGTTAGTACATGAAATTCTAACTCCTTGAAGTGATTATTATAGTGAAAACCTAAAGTTAACATACAGGGTCCAAGTTTAGGCTAATTTTTTAATGGCTACCAGGCGTGGTCAATTTTTGAGGATAACAGTGACTTTTGGTATTTTAGATGTTGATTCTATGGACAGATGGTACAGAAGATATGCCACTGCCTAACAAAGACCTTTCAAACAACATAAAGGGATAGCTCTGTGTAGAAAACCAGCATTTTACTGCAGCTTCAGAGAAGACAATAAGTTGCATGAGGATGAAGAAGTTATATTCAACCCTGAATTAGCTACAGACAGTGATGAAAATGTCAATAAAAGAGTAACTAACAACTATCCATACCTGGTAGTTAAAAAAACATTTTTTTAGCTATAATGTAGATATTTAATTATACCAATGACTTAACTGTTAATTGCAACTAATATTGCTCATTTGAGCACCTTGAATACCTATATTTCTAAATTGCCCATAATTTTATGCCTCTTACAATGCTACTTTTCCTCAACCTTCCATCCTTATATATCTGCTCATATAAACATGGTCCCCGTATTTTAAAAGAAGCTATTAAGTTTATTTGGACATATAAAAAACCCTTCAGTGAGTGAGAAAATACTATATGATATTTACCTGAGTAAGGGTATACAAAGCTAAGTGGCCGAATGAGAATATATCCAGAGGTATGCCGTACTGGTGGGTTTCATTCATAGCTTCTGGTGCCATATACACAGCTGTACCGGGATGCTGAGTGAGAGTGGTATCCAACTGACCCGGTTTTAGGTAAATAAAACGAGAGTTGCCAAAGTCAGTAATCTTGGCAGTCAGGGATTTTGTTAGTAGTATGTTTCTAGCCGTAAGGTCTCTATGGACTATGGGTAGCTCCAAGCCATGCATATAGGCCAGGCCATTGGATGTGTCCGTCAGAATAGAGAGCTTCACCGGAAGTGGGAGATAACCAGAAAATTCCAGGATGTCATCAACGCTCATCAAGAGTTTTTCCATTACTAGGAGAGGCAGGTTACTACCTTCACACAAGTACAAACCAAGGAATTGTGTGATGTTAGGATGAAGAATCTGTGCCATCATTGCACATTCTCTAAGATATTTCTCGATAATCTCTCGTCCTCCATCTACGTTGGGGACCACTAATTCCTCGTGCATCTGCTTAGCTGCACAAGTAACTTGTTTATATTTCACCTAAAATATAAAAGGAAACAAACAATAGCTAAAAAACATACTGAATAAAAATACCGGTAGCAACACAATTGTGGTCAATTTTTTTTGTTTGTTTACATATCTGTAAATTTAGAACCATAATACAAAGTTTGTTGTACTATAATATGCAATCCAGTGCATTACTAAGCCATCAGTAGTGTCACAATGAGCTGAGTGTTATTGCCATATAGCTAGTTTTGATTCTTTTATGTACACATCTTGGAGGCTAAACTTGTATGTACCAATTTCTTTTGCAACAGCAATTTGCCAAGTCAAATTTAGGATTTTACTTTAGTGATATTACCATAAATTGATCTCTAGTACTACTCTGACCCATCACGCTTGGTATATCTCCCCTCTAACCGCAGGTGCTGTACAAAATCAAGCATAAACTTAGCTAAGTATAAAGTGTTTTACCTCAAATACTCGACCAAATGAGCCTACACCTAGCATAACATTTGTCAAAGTAAGGTCTTTCAGGTAAGGTTGGTGCAGTCGGTTGTTAACGGGTCTTCTCGCCGCCATCTCGCTTGTTACACACAGCCCACACTCTCCGAAACGATATCCAGCAGCAAAACAGCGGCCAGGGTCCGCCCACATCGAATGGTAGGGACAAAGTGCAACCGTTTAAATATTCATAGCTTTTATCGTTTATCTCTGTCAATAAATATCAGAATTAATAGGCATTAGAGCAAACTTAGCTCAATAAGCTCCGAAGTATCTGACAGAGCGACTCAGTTTGGCGCGAGCAGCTCATTAAATACGGGTCGACTGGCCAAATTAACTTCTCAGACTACATTTTTGTAATTAGGGTGATGTAATTTGTTTCAGAGGACGGGGGTGGAGCACTATGTACCACACAACAATTTACTCTCATGAATTTTTTGTATACTTATCGACTCGTACAATTAGCTATAAATGTCATAGTGAAAATTTAATGGGAAACTTTCAATTAATTCTGTTCCTTAAAAAAAAAAAATGTTTCATTTCTTCTTATAAATTCTTTAGCAATGTCCGTAATTTTAGTGTTTTCTGCTTTGTCTCTAGGCATATGCATCAAAATGGCATCATAAAATTGATCAGAACCATAATAGTCCATCTCTCTTCATCAAGAAGCCAAAGAAAACATGTTTCCATAACGATGACAGTAAATATTAACTGTGTTTCTATTGTGATAAGAAGCTTGTTTTATAGCCTTCGCAAATAGAATTGAATTCACAGTCAATTACAAAGTAGTGTAATAGCATGCTGTGTGCCTCCATGTACCCTCCAAGCCAAAAAATGTTGTGTGAGCAACAGAATTTTATAATAAAACTTGTCAAGAATTCATGTGATCTTAGGTCTTATCAGACCCAAGATAATAGCTACATTATATGAGGTTTTGTAGTTGCTGTAATTATTGTTTTATGTATTATCTATTTTATATGAACGACAGAATTTCCTAGCAGTGACAGAATTTCCAGAGAAAAACTTGTCACTGACTTTTTCAAGCAATGGTATTTCCTAATAGTCCAGGTAGATATATGTATAACCAGAGATTGTTGGGCTTTTGACGTTGAGTTACATAATGTGATTATTGTTTTCAGATAAGGAGTCACCTCTGGCCTGACCTTTGCACCTCTTAATCATAATATTTAATCGAAATTAATTAAATATACTTTAGCTTCATTAAAAGTTGTCATGTTTGGTATCAAACTTTATTCTTTAGATTATTCAAAAGTTATTACCAAATTTTTGTAATTAATTTGGGTTTAAGTATGTATAAGCAATGGCTACAATTTAAACAAAAACATATGGTTTACGTTCTACACATGATACTTAACACATGATGCTAGAATTATAAAATTAGTTTGGTTAATATTACATATTGCTTGCCAGGACTTGTTTTACCGAAGTTTACTGTAAATTTACTGCCTAGTTTACCATGCAGTAAACTCTAATTCTGGAACAAACTACAAACCACATGTACAACTTGCTGCTTTACTCATGTTTTACCAGTCCAGTGTAATTTTTGTTCCAGAATAAGAGTTTACTCATAATTTCCTCTCAAGCACACTACAGATTTTCCAGCAGTACACTTCAATAAATCATATGCCTGCAAGCAGTGATGTATTCTCCATTGCCATGACGACATAATGCAGTGCATGTTATAAAGCTGCATTTTTGCATTGTCCCCTGCACCCTTTCTTGTAAGCACAGTACAACTCCATCGCTGAAGTGGTAAATGTCCACAGAGGTATCTTAACACAGGGATTGGTTAGTTCTCTAGAGTGGGAATGTTTTAAATGCTTTACCCCAGCGATGCCTTCTACAACCCTTTATATCAGCTTATATCAGAGCTGCTTTGGTAGGAAAAACAGCATCTAATATATGTATTTTTTAAGGTGTTTGTGTGCTTCATCAATATTGACAAAACTACTGGTATGATCATAGGGTAAGATTGCAAACTTTCCAAGTGTAGCCATATCGATGACAGTGCATTTGAGTCACAAGCTTTACCTTCTCACCCATTAGTTGTAGAACCACCACAAGTGCTTGAGCCAAGTCACTATATGGTCAAGGAGGCCGGACCTATGAGAGAATGCTTTGGATACAGATTTTGTGGTGACAATATTGACAAAATTATCAAAACTCGTTATATGAGATCTGACAAACAAAATGTTTCACTACACTACTGTGGTAGAGTAGCCACTCCCCACATTATTATAAACCACTCCCCTTAGACACTCCTACACTAACACTATCATTAGAACTATTATATCATCAGCATGCATTATTATTATTTCTGCTTAGCTAATTACATACATTCCATTTAACCCTCACCATTCATTACATCACTTCCTGTATCACATGATCACTTTGCACATGCTCAGTGGGTTCACTATATATTGGCCTGCTGGACATGTGCACCTGGCAGTGTCATTTTTCGGAAACATACACACTTAACCTGAAGCAATCCTCTGATCTGCCTTGACAAGCAGCAAGCTGATAGCTAAGGGCCTGATAATAAGGGTTGTGTGGCTCTGTCTGACATTCTGGTGGCAGCCCTACTCCTCAGTCTCCTGCTGCTCCCACCACACCTGGTGTTCAGCGGTGGTCCCAGTTGACTTCTTCTGGGATTTGGAGACGTTCCCTACCTCATCGAATCTACCTACAGTTTATCTGATTTGTTCACTTCTTGATTTTCATGAGCATTGTCTCCCTCATTCCTTATTGTAGTTATCCGGTTCCAGTGTATTCCAGTCTTCCTGATTTCAGTCAGATTCCAGTTCCAGTTGGCATTCTGTTTCTACTCCAGCTTGTCTTTCACTCTGGCAGTCTTCCCTGCATTGTATCCTACTGAAGTTACTATTTATTATCAATTATTGCATTGTTGTTATTTCATTCTGTTGTCCCGAACGTTGTAAATTGTATCCTTATTATTTAATCAGTGTGTCACTTTTTCTTCAGCAATGAATAACAGACCTAATACAAGGTCAAGAGCTCAGCCCTCTGAACAGCCACTGCTCAATAACGACTCTTCTTCACCTTCTGGCCTCGCATCAACTTCCGAATCTACCTCTTCCTCTTCGGATTCTGGTTCTGCTTCTTATGCCTCCACTCTTGTGGAATTCTCACACTTCGGTCTTTCTGAGCAAGCGCAGCAGCCTGAAACACTGCAGCAGCAACAGCCCAACTCACCACAACTGGAAGCCACACCCACTCAAGATATGACTAGCATTGATTGTGTCAAGCAACTTGCCGAACAAGCCCGTTCCAGTGGCATTGACCCCAGCCTTCTGTTTATGGCTAAGCTTTTCTCCCAGAAAGCTCCAGTTACCACTCCTGTTCAGCAGCCACAGACCTTTACCAGGTTTGAAACCCTGACTAAGCAAATTGGCAGCATCAAGGAAGGTGAGGACATTTTTGTGTTTTTACACCGTTTTGAGTTCCAGATGAAGTCTAACTCTGTCCCCCAAACCTCTTGGCTTTCTTTCTTATCTTCCGTCCTTTCTGGTATTTATAGTGAGGCTTATTATAACAATATTACTGTTTGTGCTAGTTACTCTGACATGAGAATTGTTTTGTTGAATACTGGAGGATATTCTTTGGCAGAGTGCCTTAACTCTTTTCCACTTAAGTACAGAAATATTGGCAGTAAATCTATGTTACAATGGTTTAACCACTGGTCATACAAGTTTGGTGTCATACTCAACAGTTTTTCCTTTCTCTCTGGTCAATCTGATAAGTCAATTGAGTCTATTTCCCAGATTGTTGCTTCCATTAGTATTTTAGCTGGATTGTCCAGTGATGCCAGAGAATCTGTCCTATCCAGAAAGCATGCTTCAGTTCAAGCCTTTTTGCAAGATTGTAACTCAGTTCGCCAGTTTGCAGAGCCTTCCCATAAGCCCAATTCTCATTCTTTCCAACCTCAGCACAGGTCATTCCCTGCTAACAATCACCATGGTAACCATGACAGCTACAGAAATCAAAGAACTCATTCCAATCCCAACTCTTTTCATTCCAACAGGCAACACTCTTATTCCCATTCTCATTCCACCCACCATTCTAATTCCCATTCTCAGCAGCCTAATCATCATCATCAATCTCTACCTAGAAGAGATCTCAGTACTGTAACTTGCTACAAGTGCAATGCTATAGGCCATTACGCTAACAACTGTCCTGCTGTTCCAATTTCTCAATCTGTTAGACCAACCCATTCTCATTCTCAGTCCATTCAACCCAATCAGTCTAATCAGCCCAATCAGTCCACTCCAGCTACTGTTCAGCAATCAAGTTCCAATTCACAGCCTACAGCCCCTGTTCCAGTTCCCAGAAACATACCAAGATCTGTGAGAAAGATTGATTATAGTAATCCAGATTGTGTGCTTAATCACTGTGATTCTGTTTCTGATTCTGACTCAACTGCAGAAGCCACCCACTTGAACTGCTTTGATGATGAATTCATTACACATGGTTCAGTCAATGGTATTCCCACCTCACTAGTTGTTGATTCCGGAGCTAAGATTTCTATTATGTCCACTGATTTTGTAAATGATACTATGACACCTGTATGTCACCAAAATATTTTTGGCATTTCTCAAGTTTCCATTTCGGCCCCTGTTTATGAAGTTCCAGTTGTCTTACCCACTCTCAATGGCTTGTGTAGACTAGCTGTTGACTCAAGACTCCCAGCCAAAACCGTACTCATTGGCATTGACTTTGGCAAAGAAAATGTTTTGAGCCTACTCCATCACGTCAAGTCTGATCCCTTGCCTGTGATGACCACTACCAGAGCTATGAGTGCTGACAATGCATTAGCCACACAAATTGCAGAAGCATTGCATTCATCTAAAGGTGCCACTCCCTTGTCACTCAGTGACATTCCTGACACTATTGAACCTGAGCTTGAAGAAACAACTGATCCTACCCCTGCAGCAGCTGAACTCAGTTCCAGCAGCAGAGACTCTTGTTCTCTTGTTCCCATTACTATGCCCACTTTGTCTTTTGACGGCATCACCAAAGATAAGTTTAAGAAGTTACAAAGCACTGACCCTTCCCTTGCTCCTCTGTGGGAGTTAGCAAAGAAACATGAAAAATCCTTCTTTATTGTTAATGGTTTGCTTATGTGTTTAACGTCCACTCAGAATCATTTTTCTCATGCCATCATAGTACCACAGTCTCTACGTAAGAAAGTTTTAGTTGCAGCCCACGAAGGCTTAGGCCATGGTGGCTTAAACACCACAAGGTCACTTATCAATAGGCATTTCTCTTGGCCTAACATGGCAGCAGACATTAAGGCTCATGTTCTCTCTTGTCCCAAGTGTGTGAAATTTAACAAGTCAGGCGCTCCCAAAGTCCCAATGTTGGAACCAGAAATTGTCTCTGAAAGATGTGAGAAATTAGCCATGGACATTGTAGGTCCACTTCCAAAGTCCAAGAATAACCTCAGATTTATTTTTACTTGCATGGAATTAGCCTCAGGTTTTCCATTTGCCATTGCATTGAAGACCTATACAGCTGACGAGACAGCAAAAGCTTTACTTTCTGTTATTTCCATTCTTGGTGCCCCTCTTCATGTTCTGTCTGACCAAGGCTCAAACTTCCTATCTGTTACACTGACAAAGCTTGAGGAAAAGTTTGGTATTGGTGGAATTAAAACGTCCCCTTACCATCCCCAGAGTAATGGAAGGCTTGAACGTTTCCATTCTACTCTGAAGAACATGTTATCCAAATGCATTGACAACAAACAAGATTGGCCTGTTGCCCTTGAATTGGTGTTGTATTTCGCAAGGAATTTTCCACATTCTAGACATGGTTTCACTCCCCATGAACTCCTGTTTCTAAAACCTTCTCCTTACATTTTATCCACTTTGAAATCGTTATGGTCATCTGATTCACAGTCCAGTATCAACCTGCCACAGTTTATTCATGACATTGACTCTATGTTCGCTTGTCAGAATCATTTTGTTAAGAAATCCCTGAGTTCCAAACATGCTTCGTCCAGAGTTTCAAAAGAATCTAAGTTAGTTGTCGACTTTAAAGTCGGAGATGTTGTGTACAAACGTTGTCCTGGTATCAACAAGTGTTTAGAAGCATCCTGGGATGGCCCCTTTACCATTGCAAAAGTTGTGCCCCCTGTCAACTGCTCTATTGTGCCACAAGGCAAGAAGACAAAACCCAAAGTTGTACATCTTTCTATGCTCAAGAAAGCAACTCCAGTTATGAGAACTTTGATTGTCCCTGAAGAGGTTGACAACGAATTTGTCCCTTTACCCAACAACTCAACTGTGAAAATTGCTCTTACTATGCAGCAGCAACAGCAGCTTGATTTTATTTTGTCATCATTTCCTTCTGTTTTCAGTGACACTCCAGGACTTACTTCATTGGTTTCCCATTCCATCACTGTAACTTCCACTACTCCAGTTTGGTCACCCTCTTACTCAGTCCCACTTGCTTACCAAGAAGCCTTTAGAGAAGAAATTGAGAATCTGTTAGCCTTAGGAATCATTGAGCCTTCGTCCTCTGCATGGACAAGTTCACCTATGCCAGTCAAAAAGAAAGACGGTGGAATCCGGTTAGTCGTGGATTACAGAAAGCTGAATTCCATCACTGTTCACAATCCTTTTTCCATGCCATCCATTGATGATATCTTGGCACACCTCGGCAGTGCTACATTCCTTTCCAAGTTGGACCTTTTGAAAGGCTTTCATCAGATGCCCTTGAGTGAATCATCCAAACACCTCACTGCATTTACCTGTCTACAAGGCAAATTTCAATTGTGTTATGCCTTTCGGTCTTACCAATGCCCCTGCAACTTTCCAGTTGCTGATGCAATCTGTTCTTCTTGGCTTAGAAAATTTTTCTCTCCCTTATATTGATGATGTTATCATTTTTTCTACTTCATTCGACGACCACCTCAGCCACATCACTTCTGTCTTGTCTAGACTTTCAACGGCTGGATTGACTGTGAAACAATCTAAATGTTCTTGGTGTTTTGAGAGCTTTGACTTTCTAGGATTTCATGTGGGAAATGGACGTCTCTCTATCCCTGAAGCCAAAGTTGCTCACATTAGTAACTTCATTCTTCCAACTACCAAGTCTGCTTTGAGATCATTTTTGGGCTTAGTCACTTTTTATGCGAGATTTGTACCATCACTAGCAAAATTTATGTCTGTTTTATCTTATCATCTGACCGACAAATGCCCAGACAAAATACAATGTAACCAAGACTTTATCGACAATTTTAATTTTATTATTGACTCTATTGTCCATCACTCATCACTAATTCTTCCTGTATCTAACGATGCATGGTGTTTGTACACCGATGCCTCCACAAGAGGCATAAGTGGTGTATTGTGTGTCTATAGAAACAATTCCTGGACCCCTGTTTCATTTTACTCCAGGCAGCTCCTCCCAAGGGAAGCTAACTATGCCGTCACGGATTTGGAAGCACTCGCACTGTTAGCCTCTGTCCAGCACTTCAGATTCTACCTGGCTGGAAGATATTTCAAAGTTTTCACGGACCATAAGGCCTTACTTGGAATAATTAATGGCTGTCCGCCCTCAGCAAGGTTATGCAGATGGAAAGAAAAGCTTGCAGACTACCACTTCGACGTTTTCCACGTGAAAGGTGAAAGCAACTTAGCAGCAGATGCCCTCTCTAGGCAAGATTGGCCTCCACCACAGCAGCCAGTCACAACAGCCACTCCTACTCCAGAGCAGCAAGCCCTGCCTCTAGCCACTCCTTCTCTGCAATTTCAACAGCAGCCTTCTTGCACCAGTGACTCCACCTTCCAAGGAGGGGGAGATGTGGTAGAGTAGCCACTCCCCACATTATTATAAACCACTCCCCTTAGACACTCCTACACTAACACTATCATTAGAACTATTATATCATCAGCATGCATTATTATTATTATTTCTGCTTAGCTAATTACATACATTCCATTTAACCCTCACCATTCATTACATCACTTCCTGTATCACATGATCACTTTGCACATGCTCAGTGGGTTCACTATATATTGGCCTGCTGGACATGTGCACCTGGCAGTGTCATTTTTCGGAAACATACACACTTAACCTGAAGCAATCCTCTGATCTGCCTTGACAAGCAGCAAGCTGATAGCTAAGGGCCTGATAATAAGGGTTGTGTGGCTCTGTCTGACATTCTGGTGGCAGCCCTACTCCTCAGTCTCCTGCTGCTCCCACCACAACTACTTTCATTCCTATGCCGTTCTAAACCGCATTGACACTTCTCAGTTTTCAGAGACTGTACCAGACACAAGCAAACTTAATATCGAAACTGTAGCAAATTCCCTCTTGGTGTACATATTTAACTAATGAGGTCATTGAAATCAAATTCACAATCTAAATTTCAATAAAAAATTGCTTGCATGACTTACAAGAATGTAAATGAAGAGTGATAAGTGCTACAAAAACCACAAGTACAACTAATTGAACATATATCACAGCACAAACAGTGTGAACTAGTATCTAAAAAATGTGTGTAATTGTCCACATCATGAAATAGCAAGTCCCTTCGACAAATATCAGTATTATTATTGTACTGAAGCATACACTTGTTGGCATGCTGATTCCGTTTTGTTTTTAGTAGTAGAGCAAGTGCGGGTTGTCCATCTCTTCCAGCACGGCCGCTTTCTTGCACATAGGACTCAATATCATCTGGAATTCCAATGTGTATCACTTGTCTAATATTTCTCAGTCAATCCCTAAGCCAAAAGCAATAGTAGTACATACTATTCGTAATGGGGAATTTGGCTGTGTAAAAGAGGAGATTATGTCTGATTTGACTTCAGAGTCTGTACAGCTTGTAAACATGTCTACAAGACGAAATCCAGAATGATCTGGTGCATCTTTTGACAAATTCCTTCACAATTTTCATCTGCTCGTCCTTCAAAAACTTGTAACCCAGCCTCCTCACAGCTGAAGAAGCTGCATCTTCTATAACTAAGTCCATTTCCACCAATAAATCGCCGACAAAAAAAACAACAATTTCACCAGCTAGTTTTAATGAACTCGCAATGTTTTCCCCCTCCCGGATGCGATGTTGACGTCACACAGTGTACCGCAAACTTGTTGGAATGTGTAAAAAAAAAGTAACAACTATTTTAATTCAGTTTTTACTCGCAGTGATTTTATTCTTCCACCTATGCATTGTCTTCCAACACCTTCATCACAAATTAGCACCATACAGTTTTCTTCTAGTGAATTTTTTATGTATTGAACTCTCTAGACCCCAAAAAATCTCCTGGACATGACAACATTAGCCCATATATTTACAAATTCTGCGCATCTTCACTTGCACATACAGTTTCTCTTCTCTTTACTGTCATTATGGAATCTCATTCCATTCCAGCTGACTGGAAGGTACACAAATTATTTCCTCTCCACAAGAAAGGAAGTGTATCTGAAGTTAGCAACTACAGGCCTATTTCTCTCCTAAGTATTCTTCATAAAGTACTAGAATTAATAGTCTACTCTAAGATAATAGATTTTATATATCCAAAAATTTCAAAAACACAATTTGGTTTTATCAGAAATAGATCCACTCTTCAACAATTTTTCTATCATATACTTCAGTTTTCAATTCTGTGGAGTCAAAGCGACACACAGAAATTGTGTTTCTTGATTTTGCCAAAGCCTTTGATTCAGTCCCCCACAATGAACTTCTGTATAAACTTTGGCTAACTGACATTACTGGTCCTCTTTGGTTATTTTTCAAAGATTACTTACAAAATAGAAAGCATTTGGTTGAGGTTGAAGGGTGCAAATCTGACTTACTTCCTGTCAAATCAGGTGTACCTCAAGGTAGTGTACTTGGACCTCTGCTGTTTCTTATTAATGTTAACGACATACCGTCTCTCTGCTCTTTTTCGTCTGTGTTTTTATTTGCTGATGATGCCAAACTTATTGCCTCTCTAAACTCTCTTAACTCTGCAAGTGAGAATTTAGCTCTTCAAAAGGATATGCGCATACATGAACGTCTCCCTATCATCATCTACTAACAACAATTACACCATCGGTAATGATACAATTAAAACAGTGACTCAACAGAAAGATTTAGGTATTTTAATCTGTGATAGTTTATCTTGGTCTGTCCACATCAAAGAAATATGCAGCAAAGCTTATCGGTCTCTGTATTTAATTAGGCGAACAATTCCTTGCACATCATCCATTAACATTAAGAAGTCCCTCTATCTATCACTTGTAAGATCTCAGCTGACCTACTGTTCCCACAGCTATGTCAGGTTGTCCTTTCCATAAAAGCTTCTCATAAAATGAAAACAGCCACTCACCACTATCTCCCAAGGTGATTTCTCACTGGACATAACCATTTTTAACCACAAAAAACATGCCTTTGAAGCCCCCCCTTACCAAAACATCCTCCTACACCGCTGTCTAGAGGCATGCTAATAATACAGCAGTATTTGCTAGTATTCTAAGAGTGTTTTGTGTTGCATGCTCCATTTTCAAATACTGATTGAGCAATTAACTGCCACAGGTTTGATAAGCAAAATAATAGTTCGTAGTTAGTGCTTTATGCTTTTCTTTTGGCGTTACGCTCCTATTTGGCCCTGATTTCAATTTACGTGTACTCGTTTTATACTAGCAAGTACCCTGGCATATACAATGGTGTCTAAAGTGCTAACTTGTGCAAATTAGGTGTGAAGTTAGCATAAGGTATTTTCATCCATGGTGGTTTCCTTCTCCTGCTCTCTTTTCCTGAGATATTCCCAGTGTGGATTATTACAGTCGGCCATCAGATATTAGCCGCCCTAGAGTGCTTGATATCCAACCAAAACATTAACTGGTAGGCTATTTAGCCGGCCAAAGCTATCAGATCTGGTTATAATTGTATATTTTGTAGTTATGCTTTTCTGTCATATCAGTTCGCAGTTATAACTTGTGTTCAACTCCTTTGTAGTTCAAAACGTGTGTTCAACTCCTTTGTAGTTCAAAACGTAACAGCTATGGATCAATCCCAGTATGGGCACTTTTCTTTCTTTCTTTTTTTTTCTTCTTTTCTTTTTTTTTTTAATTTCCCTTGCTTTCTCCATTCTTTTTTACTGGGTACTTTTCTTTTCTTTCTTCCCTTTTCTTCTGTCTTTTACCCTATTCTTTATTCTTTGCAGTATTACTTCAAGTTTTTATTTATGATTTGTTTGTTTTGTATGGTGGATTATGGTTAACTACAGTAGATGAATCCTATTTCCCAGCTCAGTTCAGTGACCCAGTGTTCAATTTTTATAGAGCAGGAGATGAACAGGGCAAGACCTAGAACAAAAGGGGAAAATAAAAGAAAGTAAGAAAAGGATACAATAGGTTAAGGTACACCTGATTCCTTAAGTTAGGTTTAATGGTAAGTGTGTGTATCATCAGAGTTGACAGTCAAGGAGCAGCAATTATCATCTCCATCACAACCAGCCCCATCCCATAGCGGTTTTTGACTGTTGCAGTTAGAGACACTTTAGTGGAAGCAGTGTCAAAAAAATAATGCTGACTAATGACATCTGGTACCATTATAGTACCATCATATGATTGTTTGCATGGGCAGGTGGACTTCTTTACAAAGTTTGATGACTCTGCAGCGAAACTCCAAATGATCACTTCAGGATCATCGTAAGAAAGTATTATTCCATCAACTGTTTCCGTATACTTAACAGAGAAACCAGTGGGCACTCCACTTAAGTATCCAATAATTCTTCCGCACACTTTGGAGTTAGGCAACACCGGTGTCAAGTAAATTTGGGTATCCCCAAATATGGGTGTCCGGGGTACCTATATTTACGAAAAAATGGGTGCCCCCATACCCATACTTGCAGAAATATAGGTACCCCCGTACCTATATTTACGGGAAATATGAGTCTGCGGAAATATGGGTCTGCGGAAATATGGGTATCCCCATTATTTTATTAAACTGGTTAATGATGAGTGGAGCGCGCGGTTTGAAGTGGCAGAGCAAGGAGGAATGGGCACGCTTTAAACCAGTGCTTTGCCTTCTAACAGCGCTTAAAAAAAATGATGGAAATTATCTTCTTTACTAAAACTGTGTAGTATGTTGGTTCTCGTGCGTTTTTTTTTAAAGCTATCTTTCCTACAAGCAAACCTAACAGAGGAGAATTGCAAAGCTTAAAACCAGTTATTTAGCCTCCAACAGCCACTTAAAAAATGAGGGACATTATCTTTAATTTGATACTAAACTAGCTACTAGCTTAGATAAATAATATGCTACTTTGTTTCTATATTTTGCTAGCTATGCAGTTCCTTTTATTTTTACCAATATATTATGCTCATTAATTAGTATTTTACCCAAATTTCTTTAAGCATTGTCCCAAAAATTTAACCTTTTTTTTTTCTAATGAGTAGCCATATTTACCAGTAGATTCTAATTTGCAAAAAAAATCTCAATAGCGTTTTTTTTTTTTACAGCCAGTTTCCTCTTTTCCTGCAACAATTTAAGAGCCAATTTTCCCTTTCCCTGTAAATAATTTTTTCCCTCTCTGGTTTAGGGTGATCTCTTATTGAATTAAAATTGAGACAAAAATGTAAAAATGATCAAGACCAATAGCTCCACCTAGCTATGGAGAACTTTAATTATGACTCACGTAATTTGCTACTCTTACGACACTTTCATTTGATAGTTCACCCGAAGAGAAAAACAATCCTAGGGATAGCAACGAGCAAAATGCCATGGTGAAAGACTATGAAGATGGGCGGATTGCCAAGGAGTTGCAGCAGACAAGCTATTCTTTGATGTTGAATACCAATAGCTACAAACTTCATTCCACCTAGTGAAATCTGATTCATGTAAATAACCTTTCAAAATAACTTCTTTCTTTTTTTCAGTTCTTTTGGGATTAAGACAAAACTAACTCCCACAGCCGTCAAAATTGCCAAACTTAACATCGTCATTGATCGGTTTCATTTTTCCGGTCACGTTGACAAGTGGTGCCGAGCCAACTGCAATCCTGAACTATTCAGCAATTTAAAAAAAGTAAGAAACTCATTTACCTCACATGTTTATACTTGCATAGACAAGTTCGGCAGGGTTGAGTGATCGTTATGTTTAATTGTACGCATGTATTACCCTTTTCCTGTCAATTTTATGATGGACCAGTTTGATGACATGGAAAGTATGAATACTACATTATTGTTTTTTCGTTTCCAAGAATTGAATTTTTTAAAGCATGTCAAACTATTCACTATCATAAAAAAAAAAAAAAAAGTATATTAGTCCGCAAAAGAGCCTAAAAATTGGACTTAGATTTCTAATGATACTAGTTGAAACTCAATTTTCAACAATCTCAGAGTTGCTATGGGGTTAAGACAGAATGCACAGCTTATTTATTGTCTAGTTGCTGAGTTTTGTGATTCACAGTCCCATACTATACAAAATTTCGGGCGGACAGACGCTCAACGGTTAAGCATTTCAGTAGCCATACTTTATACCGAGTACACTTGTTTCAATTAATTTATTACAGGAAGAACTGCGTCAGAGCAAGGTATAATCACAATTGCGAACATTCCAAGTAATTATAATTCTGTAACACTTTTGAGTAAAAATTTCACCCATGCTTTTATCTATTATTTTTCCTAAGGTTAGTTAATTGTTAACAATTCATTAAATGTTTTAAAGTTTTTTCTTGCTGGTTATAGTTCATGTTATACCAATTTGATTTTTTATACCAAACAATTCATTTTTAATGCCAACATGTTTCAGCAGACTGCTTCTGCCATCATCAGGGCTGATTTATAAACATCAAAAAACAAAAATGCTATAATTAGCCTAAGGGTGATGCTTGACAAAATGCAGTATATTGCCTAAGATTGATTCTTGTTTATTTATGTGAGTGGCCTCTAGCTGCTCTCAATACTAAAGGGGAAAGCTCCATTCCAGAGTCCCTATTCATGGTTAAGTTGTTGGGTGACATATTTATGTAGATGGCTTCTTTTACTTAGGCTAATTATAGCATTTTTGTTTTTTGATTTTTATAAATCAGCCCTGATGATGGCAGAAGCAGTCTGATGATGGCAGAAGCAGTCTGCTGAAACATGCTGGCATTAAAAATGAATTGTTTGGTATAAAAAATCAAATTGGTATAATTCATTAAATGTTAAGTACAAATAATCCCACTAAAGAACTTGGGGGGAGGATAATTTACTGGTTAAAATAAACTTTAATTAATGGTCACTTAGTTGTAATCTCTACCAATTCCAATTGGCTGGGTGTTTACAGCCAGGCTGGCAGTGGTTTGAGAATAGGGAGGAACAGTACATTCAGTCCAGTCATCTGGTTACAAATTAGCAGTGGAGTCATTTAGCAGTTGCAAGTATGAGTGACCTTCTTGAAAATGACATGTTGAAAGCTGTTTCCTAACTTTATTGTTTTGGCCAACATCTGTGTGTCAATTCCAGTCTCAAATGAAGTTTCTCACAAATGATGATTAAAATGCTGGACTCAGAAATTGTTTAGGAGAAAAGGAACTTGTTCACTTGATGGAACATTGAATCACCCAAAAACTGTCCTGATGATGATGGTATAGAATAGCCCTAAGCCATATGGACAATAAAGACAAAATGATACATGCCCACCCCCACTTCCCTCCTGAAAAAAAATACACTGTGCCATATGGTGCTGCTATGTTGCTATGACTTAGTACTTTCTGTAATTAAACTATAGAGATTGGTATTTTATTTATTTGTTTTTTTAGAATTAACAAAAACATGTTGCTACATTGAAATTATTTTTGTACAGAGGTTCTGAAGCTTAAAAATTTAGCGTGACCGTCTAAAATGAATTAGATGGTAGCACAGGATTTCTGTTAAAAATTTCAGTAGGTGGTGCCACAAACTCAAAAACAGCTCTTAGGACTCTAAAAGAAGGGAGACCAGTGTAAAATTTTACAGACTGATCATTCTGTAGAGACTGCTCACTAAATGGTACTGTATGAAAAATCTTATAACGGAGTTCACGAATAGTTACATAACAAGAGTTGAGCTCACTTTGCATCATCCCAATCTATAGAAATTATGTATAATAAAAGTTTCAGCATTTCTTAATAATTTCTAAACTTACCAAAGTACAGGACATATCAGTTTGAACACTAACATCACTGCTGCTAGAAGCCGAGTTACTTGGCTGACAAACAGCCTCACAAGTGATTTCAGCTTCACTGAATTGAGCACCACTATCGTATGTGATTTCATCCCCATCTTCCACAATACTGCTCCCTTTACTACCTACAGTAGCAGATAAATTAGAACTGGCTAGAGCAAGCAAACCCTCCACAGCATTGTCTCTACTCGACTCTGCTGTAGTAATAGACATTTCTTCATCTGTCTCTCTTCTAACATCCTCTCTTGCTTTTCTCCTGATCCACCTCTCAGCATTTTGACAAGGATTAACTAAAACTTTACAGCGACCAAGATTCTGAGTGGGCAACCAGTCAGGGTTAGTCTCATCTTCGAGAGGAGCTGGTTTTCCATTGACATGATTCTGAGTGGGCAACCAGTCAGGGTTAGTCTCATCTTCGAGAGGAGCTGGTTTTCCATTGACAAAATGCCTGGAACAAATCCTGTCGTTAGCCATAATTTTTTCTGTCAAATCTTTCCTTGATATTGCCGCTAAATATCCTGCCCTACGCTTTTTACAAGTTCCTGAAAATTCTAGTACCTCTGCTAGACATAATTTTCGGCAGCCTGTAAAAGCTAACATCCTTATCTCTCCCAGACCTCTTCGTACAGCCAATACAATGCACAGCACCATCTCTTTCCTTATACACCAGTACCAAGAAATGGGTGTGGTTATCACCGTGAATTATGACATGCCATGAAAACGCTCTATTAAAATGTTTACAATGGGGGGTGGGGAAAATTGAGGTATCATCACCCACAGATTATGTTATTATTGGGGGGCAAATGCTATGGAGAGGAGTTGTCAGGCCCTCACACTTCACCCCACAATTATAGAAGTAGCTTTGATTTTATGAGTCTAT
>WLWD01003559.1_pt1 | contig 43993 bp, 31 predicted proteins | sample 6712731 | NCBI WGS metagenome assembly WLWD01 (sample SAMN12718690, study PRJNA576275) | sponge metagenome | isolation source: marine sponge | host: Mycale hentscheli | place: New Zealand: South Island, Marlborough, Capsize Point | collected 2014-11-01 | reverse complement strand
TCCCGAATAGAAGAGATCCTCAATTGCACTCACAGTTTTTACTCCGTCAAATCATCAAGTTTTGTCAAGACAAGAAGCTTTCACCCAACAGTTTGAGAGTACTGGATTATGGCAGTGGACCTGCTCCAGTTCTAGCCATGGGTTTTTCCTCCATTGCCAGAGAGATTGTTCTGGCAGAGTATGAAGAAGGTCACAGAGATTACATCAAGAAATGGTTGAGCAACAGTCCAGGTTGCCAGGACTGGTCCTTCTACGTCAAGTACATAGCTGAACTTGAAGGTACTCCACACGAGTCTGAGTTGTCAGAGAGAGCCATGAAGGAGAAGATGGCGGCTGTTGTACAGTGTGACATCACTGTGGACAGTTTCATCAGTGAAGGTTATGAAGGTCCATACGACATTGTGTTGAGTTCCTTGTGTATGGAGAATGCATGTAAGAGCGTTGAAGACTACAGAGCTGCCATGAAGAAGTTGGTTTCTTTAGTAAATAAAGAAGGCTATTTATTATTATTTGCTGCAATTCGTGAGAATTCAGAAATAGGATTTTACACTGTCAATAATAAAAGAATGTATAATTTACCTGTAAAAAGGAATGATGTGTTAAAGTCAGCAGAAGAAAGTGGCGTGCTACTATTAGTAGAAGAAGATTGGCCAGCTCCATCATGGGGTGGTCATAATGCTGATAAATTAACTTTCTTCGTTTTTCATAAATCATTTTAAATTTAATAACATTTTGTGATCTGAACTCACTTTTCCTGATTCACAAAAAAAAAATTTACTTTCTAATAATTTTTTAAAATACATTTATGACTAGTTATAATGTGAAATTTTACTTTTTGCTATAAAGAGGAATAATGCAGTATGAGGTGAATTCTATTGTTTCGTATATTTAGAGTGAAATTTATTGCTATCAAAAGATCTCGGAAGGTGCCAAGAGAGAAATGCTAACTTTGATGTGAGAAGTTATATAATAAAGAAAAGTTGCATAATGAAAGTGTTGTAACAATGTCACAGTATATGAAAACACCTTTTTACAATAAAGTCTAAGTAAAGTGGAGTCGATTTAATATAGTCTCAGTGATACCAGAAGTCGTGATGTTATGTGATGTTTTACAGATATGTCCTACAATCACCTTAGAACGTATCAATTGAGTGCCCTTGTTGGGGACGCTATGAACAAATCATTATATTGCAAGTTCCTAGACCATTCTTTCCCCCACTTAAGTGTTGTGGGTGATAGAGGTCAGGCCCCACGAGACTACATACTTGTTGATGACTTCAACAAGGTCCTCATATTATGTCATATGTCATGACTTTGTGTTAGCATACTCTGGGTTTGAACTGGAGGACAATACTCTTGGAAGAAGCGGAAATGGAACTATTGAATTGAGAATCGGGGATATTTGTTTATATATAATATGTGGGGACGTATGTATGTCATTTTGTACTTTGACCCATGCATATTTTTGCGTTAGCTCGGTGCTCAACCTGTCCCAAACGCCACTAAACTGAATCCTCCCGTTTCACAACCATTACCCGTATCGTCCCAGAAATTGAATTGTTACCACTTAAAGTTTTTTTGCGATGCAATTAAAACTAAAAAACTAGCAGGAGTTCCATTTCTATTGAGTTAGTGGTGGTGGTAAGTTAATGCGCTATTTGTCGTACGTAGTTATAAGCCATATGCAACAGTATTTACTTGAAAATTCATGAAGGTAAGTATTGTGTAGGTAAGGCCAGTTTTTTAAAAGTATTGTGTGTTTACAATGTCTACAATGTCACAAAGAAAACATTTAAATAATGTGACTTGTATTTTTGTTGCTTTTTTTTTTTTTTTTTTTTTTTTTTCCAATTCAAAGTTGTGTGGGGAGTGGTTACTATGGCATTGAATCCCCTTTATGGTATGTGCGTAATTAAAAAAATTGCCTTTTTATGGAGCTTCTAAGTGCCACTTGTTGATTGTCATGAGCCACTGGTAGTCAGAATGGCTTCTAATGCTACACTAGTGGAGGAAAGCTGAGATAAGTTCATAATTTCATATTTGTTACAAAACTAAGTCTGACCTTTTCTTTTGTAGCTGGGAGCTTGTTCAAGAGTTACTGGTTATAGAAGTAGTCAGAATGGATTATACTTGCACCCGCAAAAGAATTCAAAACGGTAAACAATTCAATTTCTAGGGTGATACGGGTACTAATCGATAAACCAGAGGATTCTGTTTAGTGCAATTTTGGACGGGGTCGACCACATAACTAACACAAAAACGCGAGGGTCAAAGTACAAAATGACATACGTACGTCCAAACATATATACAAATAAATAAATAAATAAATAAACATCCCCGATTTTCGATTGTGTTACCCCTGTAAATGTCTCACTCGCTACGCTCGCTCGCCAATTACTAGATGGTCACATCTGCCCTTACAATGAGTTAGTTGTCATTCAGTCCATCAGCGGACAGACAAGTTTTCCAGAGTTACTTCAATATTTATGGTTGTCCTTAGCTTCTTCAATTATGCTAGAGACAAAATAAATGTTGAACTAAGTATAAGCTCACATGAGGTCAGGCATGACATTGGGCGTGGGATAGACCCATGCATTCCATTTCAGACATCCTTATTAGGACATCCTCCACAAGTTCATCTTCACCGTTTGAAGCTTGAGGCCTGTCAGACTCTCATCACTAAGTTTACATTCAGTTTTATAGCACATGCATGGCTGTTTGATGTAGAACTCATCATTCAAATGTTATCAACAATCCATGAACAATATTCATACAAACTCAATTCAGTCACACAATATTCAGTGGTTTCAGTGGAGATAGTACTAGCTTGAAATCACACTAAACTCAGACTTAGTGGAAAATCATCTCAATCTCATATGTGAGATATAAACATCTGTGAGCTGATCTCAACACAAACTTGACGGCACCACAAGAGAGTAGTTGCATAAACTAGTGGTGTGCTTCAGCACAAATGGCGAGCGAGCCTGCATTGTTAGGTTGCATAAAACTACAATTGATGTATTTTACCTGAAGATGCTTTTATTTCATGGTGACGAAAATGGATTATCGGCGAGCGAGCGAGACACTTACAGGGGTAACACAATTGAAAATCGGGGATGTTTATTTATTTATTTATTTGTATATATGTTTGGACGTACGTATGTCATTTTGTACTTTGACCCTCGCGTTTTTGTGTTAGTTATGTGGTCGACCCCGTCCAAAATTGCACTAAACAGAATCTATGGGTGTATCTGTTGAGTAGACCGTATCCACCCTAGAAACATTGAAATTTGTTTACCGTTTTGAATTCTTTTGCGGGTGCAGTTCAAACTTGAAAACTTAAGGGACTTCCATTTCTATTCCAGTTAGTGGCGGTGGTAAGTCAATGCGATCTTTGTCATGGTTATAAGCCGTGCTCAACAGTATTTACTTGAAAATACATTGTCCACTATACTACTGCGAAGGTAAGTCTGTGTAGGTGCATGTCCAGTTGTGTCAAAGCATTGTGTGTTACAACCACTACTTAGCTAAAGAATATCACAAAGAAAACTTTTAAATAACGTGTATTGTTCTGTTGTTGTTGTTTTTTCCTTCAATTCAAGCAGTGGCAGAGAGTTGTTACTATGGCACTGAAATCCCTTTACCCGTATTGCTAATTTAAAAACTGGACCTTATTTTCAGTAGCCTTCAGTGTTAGAAGAAAAAGCATTCATATAAAAATAGTATAGTCTTTAGGCTCGCTCGCCATTTGTGCTCAAGCCACTCACTAGCTATCAATACTTTGTGATCTGAAACATCTATAATCTATCAATTTTTTAATTTGTGATCTGAACATTAGTATCTGTCAGTACTTGTGATGTGACCATCTAGTAATCTATCAATACTTGTGGTCTGAACATCTAGTAATCTATCAATACTTGTGATCTGAACATCTAGTAATCTGTCAATACTTGTGATCTGAACATCTAGTAATCTATCAATACTTGTGATCTGAACATCTAGTAATCTATCAATACTTGTGAGGATGGATCTGAGCATCTAGTTATCTGTATGCTTGGAAGGATGAATCTGAATATGTAGTGATCTATTAAAACTTTATCATCTTTGTTCTATGAACATTTTACTCCCACACCCATTGGCATGCCTGATCTTGTGTTAGTTAATACTTTGTTCAGCATTTATTTTGTCTTTAGCATAAATAAAGTACTAACATCTTTCATTCTTTTGGAATCCACCTTGAATGGATTCTCTAATTGCTTGCATGTTTTCGCACCTACTGCTGCACGTGGTCATAACGTGTACATCTTTTCAACTCAAGGGTTTCTGGTGGAATTCAATTTAAGGTGGATTATGTGACATTTGCTACAAGCCAGCTCTCTGAAAGTCCTGACCAGTAGCTCTGTGATTAAATTAGCTATTTAGAAATAGTGCTACTAAACTATTAGAAATGAATGGCTCTGAATTTAGAGATAATTTTGATTCAGATTTCTACTCGTCTCAGATTTATCCTAATAGACCTAATCCTCAAATATATTCACAGTTTTTACTCCGTCAAATCATCAAGTTTTGTCAAGACAAGAAGCTTTCACCCAACAGTTTGAGAGTACTGGATTATGGCAGTGGACCTGCTCCAGTTCTAGCCATGGGTTTTTCCTCCATTGCCAGAGAGATTGTTCTGGCAGAGTATGAAGAAGGTCACAGAGATTACATCAAGAAATGGTTGAGCAACAGTCCAGGTTGCCATGACTGGTCCTTCAACGTCAAGTACATAGCTGAACTTGAAGGTACTCCACACGAGTCTGAGTTGTCAGAGAGAGCCATGAAGGAGAAGATGGCGGCTGTTGTACAGTGTGACATCACTGTGGACAGTTTCATCAGTGAAGGTTATGAAGGTCCATACGACATTGTGTTGAGCTCCTTGTGTATGGAGAATGCATGTAAGAGCATTGAAGACTACAGAGCTGCCATGAAGAAGTTGGTTTCTTTAGTAAATAAAGAAGGGTATTTATTTCTGTTTTCTACAATTCGTGAGAATTCAGAAGTGGGATTTTACACTGTCAATAATAAAAGATTGTATAATTTTGCTGTAAAAGAAGTATTGTCTTAAAGTCAGCAGAAGAAAGTGGTGTGCTACTATTAGTAGAAGAGGATTGGCCAGCTCCATTGTGGGGCATACACAATACTGAAAAGTTTACTCTTTTTGTATTTCAGAAACTTTGCTAGTTATTTAACATTTTGCATGTTGTTAAAGATTGAATTTTTTATTTGTAATTTTAATAAAAAATATAGTTCTGTCATAGTATAAGATTTGAATCATCTTTTGGGTCAACAAATCCCTAATAAATATCTGCAGGCTATCTGTTTTACTTCACCTTAAAAAAAGTACAGCTATTAAGGGTGGCCGCACACCGCCTACGCAATTTTTTGTTGATTGTTGCTATGCACGATTACTACTATTGTATACCTACAGGGGCTTCTCCACTACAACACAAGCACAAAGTACCTGCCGAAGGAGCCGCTCACTAATTTTAGAGCGAATCTGGAGGAAATATCGGGGCCTGGTTATAAAACTTTGTAGCACTTTTTTGGAGTGGTGCGGTAAGTTGGAGCTCCGCAATTTGGTGCACTACTAGCCGAGCCGATACTCTACTGCAAGCTACAGTCCCGCAGTTCATTATCAAAAAACTCATTTCATTGGTTAATCAAATCAAATCAAATCATGTGACCAATTATAGCGCCGCGCGAGGGCTAGGGCTAGCTAGGGTGACCAATCAGAAGAATTCTTTGATAAGAACTGCGGGATGGCTCACTGCAAGACAACGAGTTCTTATCCGTTTCAATATTACTTTATGATTTATTTGCAATTATTTCTATTTATAAGATATTGAAAAATTCTCGTTGTGGTGCAGTTCATTTTTTTTGTTTTTACCCCGTGTGTAAAATTTTTGTGTCGTTCTCATTATTAGATTCCAAGAAAAACTGTTACAAAATTTGGAACTTTAATTCCACTCGCAATTCTTAAGAAATAGCCCCACCCCCATATCTCGTACTACGAGTACGCGAGCAATTTTTTTTCAATACAGTAGTTTGTATTGGTTCTAAAAGAGCCCGCCTATATCAAGAGTAAACAAACATCAATACAACAATAACAAGAGAGTCAGAAGAGAGAGCAGTTTATTGGAGATAGCCAGAGGTGAAGGTATTAGATCTGCGCAGCTTGGGAAGTCTTCGCTCCGCAGAAATTGAGCCTGGCAGATCCATCCGCTTGAGTTCAGGTGCACAGAGTCCGGAGAACGGCTACTGGAGGAGAGGCAGCCTGGTGCACCTTGCCGCGTGAGCTCAGACGACGTATGGAGAATTGCTATAAACGAATTATGAGACAACAAGAAGCTGATCGCGAAGTATACGTCTGCTACTACTGCGCGATTGTTTCTGCTCGCGTATTATCGAATGGTGGGATATTGGCGGGGAATAAATTAATGTCCGGATATATCTATAGGCGGTGCACGTTGCTATGTGCGGGCATCCTACACGGGCGGGTTCTGTGGTATTTTACTGAATCAATTAGAAATAGTGCTACTAAACTATTAGAAATGAATGGCTCTGAATTTAGTGATAATTTTGATTCAGATTTCTACTCATCTCAGATTTACCCCAATAGACTTAATCCTCAAATACATTCACAGTTTTTACTCCGTCAAATCATCAAGTTTTGTCAAGACAAGAAGCTTTCACCCAACAGTTTGAGAGTACTGGATTATGGCAGTGGACCTGCTCCAGTTCTAGCCATGGGTTTTTCCTCCATTGCCAGAGAGATTGTTCTGGCAGAGTATGAAGAAGGTCACAGAGATTACATCAAGAAATGGTTGAGCAACAGTCCAGGTTGCCATGACTGGTCCTTCTACGTCAAGTACATAGCTGAACTAGAAGGTACTCCACACGAGTCTGAGTTGTCAGAGAGAGCCATGAAGGAGAAGATGGCGGCTGTTGTACAGTGTGACATCACTGTGGACAGTTTCATCAGTGAAGGTTATGAAGGTCCATACGACATTGTGTTGAGCTCCTTGTGTATGGAGAATGCATGTAAGAGCATTGAAGACTACAGAGCTGCCATGAAGAAGTTGGTTTCTTTAGTAAATAAAGAAGGCTATTTTTTATTATTTGCTGCAATTCGTGAGAATTCAGAAATAGGATTTTACACTGTCAATAATAAAATAATGTATAATTTACCTGTAAAAAGGAATGATGTGTTAAAGTCAGCAGAAGAAAGTGGTGTGCTACTATTAGTAGAAGAGGATTGGCCAGCTCCATTGTGGGGCATCCACAATACTGAAAAGTATACTCTTTTTGTATTTCAGAAACTTTGCTAGTTATTTAACATTTTGCATGTTAAAGATTGAAATTTTTAATTGTAATTTTAATAAAAAAATATATTGTTCTGTCATAGTATAAGATTTGAATCATCTTTTGGGTTAACAAATCCCTAATAAACATAGTGGTGTGTTTCAGTTGCACCCTGAGTCATGTTTCAATAGAATTAGCTAATTGGTGTTGAAGAAGACATTCAAAATGTGTAGAATACATACTATATTTTTATACAATCTGGTGTTAGGAGTATCCAATAGCAGCTAGTTCTATTCTAGTGGTGTGTTTCAGTTCACAAATGGCAGCTAGTTCTATTCTAGTGGTGTGTTTCAGTTCACAAATGGCAGCTAGTTCTATTCTAGTGGTGTGTTTCAGTTCACAAATAGCAGCTAGTTCTATTCTAGTGGTGTGTTTCAGTTCACAAATAGCAGCTAGTTCTATTCTAGTGGTGTGTTTTAGTTCACAAATAGCAGCTAGTTCTATTCTAGTGGTGTGTTTTAGTTCACAAATAGCAGCTAGTTCTGTTCTAGTGGTGTGTTTCAGTTCACAAGTAGCAGCTAGTTCTATTCTAGTGGTGTGTTTCAGTTCACAAATAGCAGCTAGTTCTATTCTAGTGGTGTGTTTTAGTTCACAAATAGCAGCTAGTTCTATTCTAGTGGTGTGTTTTAGTTCACAAATAGCAGCTAGTTCTGTTCTAGTGGTGTGTTTCAGTTCACAAGTAGCAGCTAGTTCTATTCTAGTGGTGTGTTTCAGTTCACAAATAGCAGCTAGTTCTATTCTAGTGGTGTGTTTCACTAATGGCAGCTAGTTCTAGTTCATAGAGGTTCATTGCTGTGAGTATCAACCTGAATGAGTATATATTAGCTTAACATAGCATAGTTTAATTGTTAACAATGTTCTCATTCATTCATACTGTCAGCAATTTTCATTTAAACAGCCTGTAAACCAGTACAGGATCAAGAATCCATGGCAATGCACTTAGGAACCACACAATGCTTAATCCTTCTTTGGAATACTACATACAATTTTCGATAAATTTTGTAGATCAAAATTCTGTTCTTTACCAGGATGCATTCCAGGATATTGCAAAATGGATATCAAACTCTAGCCTTCCAGCTTATCTAAGAAAGGAATTTGGCAGCAATATACAATTGCTGCTGATTCCAGTGAGCAAAGTTTGTGCAATGGCATACTCCACATTCAATGAAACTTTGAAATCAGATCTATGTTGGACTTGTCAACAGAATAGTGCCACCATTGTGAGAGCTGTGAGTAAACCTGACTTAGAGAAGAGTGCCACTATCAAGGCCTCCCAAGATCATCTGCTACTTGTTCAACTTGAATGATCTTTCAATGATTGCTATTATTGAATGATCTTTTATAAAACCACTTCTGATTCTTGTCACCAACAAATTGTGAGCCACTGTAGTAGCCATGATAATTTAACCCTCCTCCTGCTGATTGTAACATACCAGAAAATTCAGTTGACTTTGCAGCACATTACAGTTTTGATTATGCCCAGCAAGTGCATTATGCTTGCCGTCCTCAGGGCCAATGTTTTTCCAACCCCAAACAAGCGCAGTATTTTTGGAGTTGACTGTGAGGGAATTTCTTGTCAGATTATGAGGCCGTCGATTGTGGGAAAGGTGCTAATGTGGCAGTTAATCAGTTGCATTACTTTTTCTTGTACCACGGACTGGGAGAAAAGGAAGTTTTTCTTCACTCTGTCAATTGCACTGGTCAGAACATGAATAACAATATTATTCAATACTTGTTGTGGAGATGTATGACACTCTGACCGTCAACAACACATAACTATTCTCTCAACAACACATAACTATTCTCTCAACTATGCAATTATTCATGTTCTTTTTAAATTCCATTAGTGTCCTTACTAGTGATGTGCTTCATCACAAATGGTGAGCAAGCTGGCCTAGATGAAGCAAGCAGATATTTATATTTATGAAAATTAAGTTTTCATTTGTATGAGTAATGGCATAGGTAACCGTGCTAAAATTGCACAAGGCGAATACGAGTGCTATTTCAATTGCTTTATGAGTTGCTTCAATTGCTTTATGAGTGCTATTGATCCCTAATAGCACAGGTTACCTGTGCTATCACTCACTAATAGTAGGCCAGCTTTTAATAAAATTATTTGCACTGTAGCTACACTATAATAGTGCACTCACTATCTCTACATTTCATTAACTTCCTCTGGAACTTCGTTTCTCACCCTATGGCTCCTCTTAATCTGTTGAAAAAATTCCGTCTAATATGGGTAGAACTTCTAACGACTTAGTCTCCAACGAGAAACTACTGAAACTGTACGTTTCCAAGGCTAGAGCTGCGTGCATGCACACTTACCCATATTACTTCACTTCACGTGCGATTTCATGCATTTTTGAATGGGCCATTTATATGCGCACTATTAGAATACTAACAGCTAATAATATTTATATGCGCACTATGTAATAGTTAGAGCATAAGCGCTTAGGTACTGGTGGATTTAGTGCACTGAAGCCCAAGGGCCGTAGGCCCGAGGGTTGTGTGCACTAAATTCACCAGTACTAAGCGCGCATGCTCTAACTATTATAGATCCCGTTTACGCATGCCTGGTTTCCACTAGCAACTTTGTTTATCACCATTTTCGCAGAAATGGCTAAAGGCAAAAAATAGTGCACACTTACCAAGTTTGTACACCAATATAGCAACGGGATCTATATTTATGTGCGCACTATGTAATAGTTAGAGCATACACGCTTAGGTACTGGTGGATTTAGTGCACTGAAGCCCAAGGGCCATAGGCCCGAGGGCTTTGTGCACTAAATCCACCAGTACCTGAGCGCATGCTCTAACTATTTTAGAACCCGTTTACCCGCCAGTTTCCACTAGCAACTTGGTTTATCAGCATTTACGCACAAATATGGCGGTGTCAAGCGAATTTCCGGCCCAAAATTAAAATTCAATTAAAATTCAATTGAAGCACACCTAGCAGGTTTACTTTAGCATTGTAGCTGCCAGCTGTTATTTCCAGATCTAACTTTACCCTGGGCTGCTTTGCTCTGTGGTAAACAGTTAAGCAGCTAGCTATGGTAAATTCCTGTGGGGTATGAGTGTCAGCAGGAGAGTTGTCCGAACTAGGGCTGCTGGAGAGTTGTCGAACTAGGGCTGGTCGTATAGGTCGGATATGAGAGGGTAGTAGACCCTCACATATCATATCCAGGCCTCACACAGCTTTATCCGACCTATTCTATTAAACTAAAACTCAAAAATAGCAATACCCCAAGGGTGGTTAGTATGCACAGTTTATATACCTAAAGGCAAAAAATAGTGCACACTTACCAAGTTAGTACACCTAGTAACAATATAGCAACGGGTTCTAATAGATACTAACAGCTAATAATATTTGTTTGTTAGTTAAATGTTTGCTTTTAGATTTTGTGCTTTTAGATTTTGTGCTATTTTTAGCAACACACTTTACACACACACACACACGTATTCATTGGATATACCAACACAAGACTTACATTGCATTCTCTTTGTGACTTGACTATTGGACAAATGGATTTTCAAGTGATAGCAATTCTGTGGGTAGGGCCTAGCTATAGCTATGACAAACTGCACCTGACCAAGATAACTTACCACTGCCACTAATTCGAATAGGAATAAACTCCACTAAGCTTGTATGTAAGGTTTAGCTGTGATTGTCCCTCCTCTTTTGTCTCCGTAGCTCTTTGCCATTATTTCTGGTATTATTTCGAAGTATTTTCTCCTTAACTTCTTGCACCTGTGCTAATATTAATGTTTTAAAGTAGCCTCCAGGGGTGGACATGCACTGATCTCTTTGAACTTTGCCGTATATGCATGCATACATGCATACCAAAATCTCAATTGAGACTTGTTTTATGGCACTTGATGTACTCACTTTTGTAACTTATGCAATAGTAGTAGCAGCACGTGGTCTTTGTGTCCACTCTTACCTCCTCTACCACCTTGTTTAGTTACATCAGTTTCCCCTCCTCTGCGCTCTTTCTTCCTGAGCCAAGTCAGCTCTTCTTATCCCCCTCCTTTCCTCTCTTCAGCTCTTTCTTCTGGAGTCATGAAGTCCCTTCTCCTTTATCTACCTAGCTTCCTGTTTCTCAGTCTCTCTGTCCTTCTTTCTATCCATAATTGTGGACTTGGCCTTTGTGAAACTATTGCCTTCCTTTTAAAACTTTCATCGTCCTTTCTTTGCTGATTTCACATGCTTTTTTAAGCTTACATTAGTCGTCATATTTTTAATCGCCTTCTATAAATGTGATCCTGCTTTATCCATTCAGTTAATGATGATGCTTTACCAACCAAGCTCAGCTAATAAATTATTCATGAATACACACAGTCGTCGTTACTGTCACACAAGCATATTGTATTATTATTATTATTATTGTTATTGTTGTTGTTGATTTTGTTGTTGTTACTAACAAGTTCCCTGCCACACCGTGGCGCTTGATGTAGTGCATTAGCAGAAGGTATTTTTATCCAAGATTTCCCTCTCCTCTGTTTTGTTTTTTCCTGAGCCATCTCAGTTTTCTTATTCAACTCATAGATACCTTTCTCCTGTTTTGCCTATCTCTCTGCTCCCCAGTATCTCTGTCCTTTCTGTATATTTTATTTCACTTCTTCATTGAAGTGAAGTAGTTATATCAGTCAGCCTTTTCTCACCTGCTTCTATTTTTCTGGACCCTTGCATTCTCTTGCTTGTCTTGTCAGCCTTTCTTCTACCTATGATATGTAGTGCATTATGATACTGTAGTTATGTAGTGCTTTATGATACTGTAGATATGTAGTGGATTATGATACTGTAGATATGTAGTGCATTATGATACTGTAGATATGTAGTGCATTATGATACTGTAGATATGTAGTGGATTATGATACTGTAGATATGTAGTGCATTATGATACTGTAGATATGTAGTGGATTATGATACTGTAGATATGTAGTGCATTATGATACTGTAGATATGTAGTGCATTATGATACTGTAGATATGTAGTGCATTATGATACTGTAGATATGTAGTGCATTATGATACTGTAGATATGTAGTGCATTATGATACTGTAGATATGTAGTGGATTATGATACTGTAGATATGTAGTGCATTATGATACTGTAGATATGTAGTGCATTATGATACTGTAGATATGTAGTGGATTATGATACTGTAGATATGTAGTGGATTATGATACTGTAGATATGTAGTGGATTATGATACTGTAGGTGGACGCTCTTTCCCAACTCAATACAGCAAATGAATTATTCATGAATACAGACACCCAGTGTATATAGAGCGGGGGATGGACAGGCAAGACCTAGGAAAAAGAAAAGAAAAGGAAAAGGGGAGGGGAAGAGAGAGAGCGAGAGAAAGAAAATAAATAAATCCATAGAAGAGATACAATAGGTTAAAGGCACTCCAAGATCCTTGAAGCCGTTAGGTTTGGACGGTGTAATGGTAAGTGAATGGTAAGCGTGCAAGACTGCTGGGTGGAGGGCGCAGGTTCGAGTCAGACGTGGAACACTTTTCTAGTCCTCATTTTCTTTCAGCTATGTCTATAGCGAGATTAAATAAAAAATAGCTCGTAGCATTAATAGATTTATGATCAGTCATTCTCAGCCAAACAACAACTATATAATAATATTCTTGTGTGTCAGTAATGATGACGGTGACTGATGACAGTGTGTTTTCATATAATTCACGAGATGAGATGAGTTGGTAAGGCATCGTCATCACCTGAATGAAGTTCTATATTATTGTTATAAGATTTAGTTAACCTGAAGTTAATGTTCTAGCTCCTATTCATCAAGATTGACATCTTTTATCTACAAGTATAATACAAGTTGAGAATTTTAGCTAACTTATTACGAACTACTTTCTTACCTCAGAAACACACTATCACATTGAAGATGACACAATTTAGATGTTCTTGAAGAAGCTCTTAATCTCGACTACTAAACCAGCCCAAATTTCTATAAAAAATTTTTGGTCATAGTAACCATTCACCACAACTTTGTTTGACTTGATATAACAAGAAAGTAATTGTATAGCTTACAGCTTACACTAAGATCAGACTCACTGTGTGGGTTCAGAGGGAATGCCAGAAACAAAGTGAAACACAAGCAACTTTTATTAAACACAAGCAACTTTTATTAAACACACGTATATACATACATACATACACACATACATACACACACATACATACATACATACACATACATCACACATATATACATGTATACATACATACTACATATATTTATGATCATAACGAGAGCTAGCTATGAGCTACAGCCCTTATACAGAGTTTTAACCTCTAGTTTTCTTGTGCAAGTATAGTATTTAGCCATGTTGAATTGAAATGTATTCCATTTTGACTGAAGTTGGAGTGTGCATTTGCCACTGAAGAAACGTAGTATTGCAGTGTTTCAACAGCTCCTATTGCTGCTACGTGTTGTTAAGTCAAGTTGAAGTGTTCGAACTTGACTACACAAAGAAAAAGAAATAGTATATAATAATTGTGCTGTCTGCTAGGCTTTTTCAGGCAGCTTGCGAAATACACCAATACAAAGACTAACTGATTTCCAAGGCCCAAAAGTTGTTGCAGAATCGTCAATAAGTTTATCATTATACTCCATTTGTTTGTTTTTGACAAGTATTCGGGCCCTTAGGAAGGCGGTGTTCTTGGATTGGAATCTGTCCCTCCAGATGGAGCGCAAGCTATACCAGGATGTGTTTAGTCCATACTGGAGCTGAGTGCTGGATCTCTCTAAGGAGGTCAGAGAAGAAACTCAACACCTCCATCACAGGTGTGTGAGAGCAGTCCAGAGCATTTCCCACCAGCAGCAGTGGATGAGAGGATCACTATGGCTGCAGTGAGGAGAAGATGGGAAGAGGAGGAACTGGTGGCAGACAAGAGGCAGTTAGAATGGCGAGGTCACTTGGCTCTCATGCTGGACCATCACATCCCAAAGAATGTGCCGTTAGGTTGGCTATCTCAACCCCATCCTTGCGGAGGACCTCGCAGGAGATGGAGGTGTGTGCTTAAGGAAGATCTCCAGCATATAGGTGTGAAGGACAAGTGGTATAAGTTAGCCAGCCACTACCTCAAGAGATGAATGGAGGTCAAGGTGCAGAGAAGGTGTGAGTAGGCACAGAGAAAGTCGGGAAGCAGCAAGGTCCAGGTCTAGTGCTGGTAAAGGGTGGGTGTGGTATATACAACAGGACGTTCAGGAGAGAGGCGGATAAGAAGTGTGCAGACGAGAGGAAGAAGTCACTCTGCCAACAGAAAGGAGCTGCACCTCCTGCATCAGATGGTTCGGCCGTTTTAAAGGATTAGCAGTCTACAGATGTCACAGTGATGGACAGTGGTGCTGAGGAGCTAGCAGAAAGCTTGCAGTCCTCTATAGAGGCTCGTGTGAGTAGGATGATGGCAGTGGAGTTACTATGCGCGCGTGCGTGTGCACTCTGTAGCTGTAACCTGTCCAGGTGGGTTGGCTACTACGTGAGCTTTGAGTGGCCACTTGGTTAGGTCCATTATCATCTCTATCATGCCTTTGGTTCATACATATGTCCGTGTATAACAACTCAATAGTTTGATGAAACTTTACCAGATTATCTTGTGCTGGAGTTGTTCTACCCAGTGTGCTGGAATAGAGAATCACTAAAATGTATTCCCACGTCCTGATTCTGTACATGAAGAAGGGGCAGACCAATGAAGGTTCAGTACACATGTCTCCATAACACAGCACACACACATGTGATGGGACACATCAAAGCTATAGTTCTATTGCACACACATGTGATGGGACATATTAAACTTAAGCTCCTCTCTCACTCCATACCGGACTAAGGTTTCCGATATTCTGGAACATATTTCAACATATCTGTTGCTGTGTGTCGTTGAACTGCAGTGGTGTGGTGGGTGTGCAGACAGAGAGACCAACTAACTTTATGGAGGGGTGTAAGGGAGCATTTACAAGTTGAGACTGCACAACACAGACCACCACATTTGGTAAAATTCTCAGGAGTTCCATTCAGACTGCAATGTGTTAATAGTCATTACATCATCATCTAGTTTCCACCTGCGTGCTCCAGAGGTCAGTCAGAGGTCAATGTGGACCGAGTGTGTATGTTACTATAATATAGTAACACACACAACATATTATGTTGAACTGAGTTTGTGTTACCACCAAAACTCTCTACCTACATTCTCAAAGTGCTTGAGGTCATGTTATGAAATACTGGAGATCATTGTAAATACTCAAAGGGAAAAAAAAAGTACATTCAAAGGAGCATTTAAGTTTTGTGTGAACGATTGTAAGAACACGACATCAAGTTTTACCAACTTCTGAGCTTACTCTCTTTTCAAAGACCACGGGATTGACGATGCAATAGTTGAAGGTGTGATCATGCAAATAAACATAAACAGGGGTGGACGACTCATCCGTTAAGGTGACATTTTACCTAATTATTAACCATCTAATTGCCATAATTCTTCGCCCTCAGCGTGTCCACTTTATACGACCTCACCACACGCATGTGAGCAGCATTTCTTCACCATAGGGAAGAGGATGCTGTCAGTGTGAGAAATTAGTGTATTGCCTGATACCATGGCTTAATGCACAAGACTAACGAGCTGGAGGTCTGCACTATATCATGTGATGTCCCTTACCCATTATAAGTGTAATCTTACAAAGAAGCATGTAATTATCAAATTTCAAACATATTTAAGTTACTTTAATTGAAATCCCAAATCTTGATATTATATATATATGGGCATGGTTATATACCATTGTGGTGTGGTGTTATAAAAAAAAAATTTTTCATAGCAGGGTTACATAGGTAGAGGAAGGTAAGGAAACCTGGGATGGGAAAGAAACCAAAGTTTTAATTAAATCAGCTTATATACTACACTTCCCGACTTTCTCTGTGCCTACTCACACCTTCTCTGCATAATAAAAAAAAAAAGTGGCAATTCCAGTAAGGTTAAAGCATATCCTGCGATTTATTTGGTTTGAATTTGTCTAATATTTTTTTTGGAACCTTCAATAGTAATTCTCACCAGTCATGCAAAGTTCTGTTCTGTTAGTTATTTTCGTAATCTAGATTCTCTCAGCTGTAGTTTGCCAGATTATTTATAGTTGAACGTCTTAATAATTTCACTGAAGCTGGCATAACTTTTCAGTGCCTCTGGGACCTCTTGGAGCCCTGGTACTTTGTCCAGTTTGGCAATAGCTCTACTCATATGCATGGGTTTGCAGGATTAATTCTTCACACACAAAACAATTTTTGAAATCCTATAGATCTCTGCACAGGGTTAATGGTTGCCATCATATCAAACTTAATTCTTAATTGTGTCAGACAGTGGGGAGGGAGGGAGGGAATGCAAATTGCTAGTGTAATCCATTGACAGGCAATAGAATGGGAAATGTCCCACTTCCTATTGGTACTCAGGAAGTGTCAAACCTCCAAGCTCAGCAAGTGTTGATGGAGTTGTGGGACTATTTCACACAAGTTGTAGCTCACTCAGTGAATTCTCAAGTCTATGCTAATGAAGGACATCAAAGGATCAAAAGATAAATACCTATTTGAGGAACTTTAAGTCTCTAATAGGTTTTAGAGAACTTTTAGTTGAGTACCTAGATATTGCAGCTGCTGGGTGTAGGCTGCATGCAGCTGCTAGTACTCCGCTTGTAGTAGGTGTTATTAAGTGTACACTGTTTGTGTAATTTATAATTTAGTGTGTTTTGCCCAGTAATTTGCACTGCAGTCTGACGTGTGTGTGTATGTGTTAGTGTTTGCATTAGGTTCTAACTCCATGGGCCAGTGTGGGACAGGTGACAGGCCAGAGGTGACAGAGCTGTGTGAAGTTCCATTGGAAGTCCCATCAGTGAGACAGGTAGCTGGTCATTGAAATAGTGAGGACATTTATGAGGTCCTTTACATTTCTGTCAATGCCACTTATGTACTTTACCCCATGTTGTTCCATGTATATATGTGTGTTTGCATGTTACCCACATGTTGTATGTTACCCACATGTTGTATGTATGTATGTGTGTATGTATGTGTGTTTGCCCCAATGAATTGTTGCATGTGTGTGTGTGTGTGTGTGTTTGGCTGATGGAGATGGCTTGTGGACTGGATCATACTATATTTGTGATGGCTGATGGTTCTGTGTGGGGTTGCGGCTGGGGTGCAGATGGTCAGATTGGTATGTTTGTGTGTGTGTGTGTGTGTGCACATTTTAACAAATCTATGGTGTGTGTATGTGTGTTTGTTTCAGGTTGTGATAGCTATGATAACCATGTGACTGTTCAACAGGTAGCTGGTGTGAAGGCTAAGCGAGTGTTCGCTGGTGCCGATACTTCGTTTGCCATCACAGGTACTTGGCGAGTGATCAGCATGCATGTGGTTGAATGCTACCACATCAGCTCACGTATGCAGTCCACCTGATATTAGTATTTGCATCATGTTGCATGATGCGACGTACATGTCATATGGCATGCATGTTGTGGCATGTGATCTACAGTAGAATGTAGCATGCATGACATATGATCTACAGTAGAATGTGGCATGTGATCTACAGTAGATGTGGCATGCATGACATGTGATCTACAGTAGAATGTGCCATGCATGATATGTGATCTATGTGCTGTGGCATGTGATATACAGTAGAATGTGGCATGCATGACATGTGATCTACATGCTGTGGCATGCGAGGCATATTCTATGTCCTAATAGATGGAGATGTGGTCTTATCGTGGGGTAATAACGAGTATCGACAACTTGGTATAGACTCTACGGAGCCACAGTTACCCAGTCCTCATCCAGTGGGTGTGGCAAGTTTGGATGGGTGTGTCACTGATATAGCGGCAGGAACAGCTTTCACAGGATTTCTGACACGTAAATTCTGTGTTTATGTGTTTGAGATGATAAAAGTATGTTTGTGTGTGTGTGCAGAGGAAGGGAGTGTATATGTGTGCGGTTATCAGATAGAAAGGGGCGGTACTGATGATGACCCCACCCTCAGGCATCAGTTTCGCTGTCTCCACGATGGCAGAGTTTGTGGTCGGGTAAAGTGTTTGAATGCTGGACTCCATTACCTTGTGGCTACCAGTGAAGAAGACGAGTCGAGAAAGACTGTGTGGGGCAAGTGTGTTATCCCTGGTTCTACCAACTCCTATCACTCGGCAACTAAGGTGGGTGTGGTCATGAAATGAGTTGGAGCACCTCAATGTGGGATGATAGTGTGAAGTGTGGAGTTAGCATTGTGTATGGTGTGAATAAGCGTGTGCGTGTGAAGGAGTGGTTTGTGTGAAGCTGGATCCATGAGTGTTGTCGTTTGTCAGTGGGAATGTTTCGGGTGGTGATTGAGGTGCTCACACTTTCACTGCATGCCAGAGTCCTCACACTTGCATGTTTACTGCACCTTACAGCTACTTACATGCATGCTCTCAGTTCTTGTGTTTGTTAAATGTCTCAATAATTTTCTCTCTCTACAGTTTTCCCTTGGACCCAGTGTCATAGGAACGGGGCATGGCTCTCTCGGACTGACATTACTGAGCACATGTAACTCTTCCCACAAACTTATTTCATTGAATTAAACCATTTAATTATATTTTGTGTTATTTGTGGGAATGGCTGGTCATTGAATTATTCTGTGAGTGAGAGAGAGCCCTGATGTGGAATAGAGTGTTTCTTGCATGACAAGACGGCTGGATTAAGAAGTTATGGTGGAGTAAAACTAGCTTGAAGTGATGATGTATAATTTGTGTTATATTTCATTGTCTTCTTCAGTGTCCAGTACTTCAGTGTGACTTGGGACACTGTCTGTGCCACTGGTGTGCTCAGAGTCTTGTTCCGCCTGGTCTTGCTCGCTCATTTGACGCTTCCATTTAGTGCGTCTGTTTTGGAACCAAGTCTTTACCTGTTGCTCGCTGAGACCCAACTCCTGTGCCAACTGCAGTCTCTCCGGCACGGACAAATACCTTTGCTTGGAGAAGTTGTCTTCAAGTGCTGTCATTTGCTCCATTGTGAAGACGGTCCTGGACTTGCGGAGCTTTCCAAAGGGTCTATGAATAGCTGCATGCAGTGGAGGCCAACCATAGGCTAGGTATGGATGAGGTCGTCCTAGAAACTCTAAAAATATGCATGCATAGACTGAATTAAAGGATTAGAAAAATGAACTGCAGCTGAAGATTTTAAAATTGAGTTTGTTTCTATTAATTTATTCCTGCCAGCTAGGCCACTCACCTGCAGAAGCTATGACTGTGGGCTGCGCAGTGCACCCAGTAGTTGTTGAGCATTCTGCCAGTAAGGCTGGGTATATTACAGCACTCTTATCATCACTGCTCGATTGGCAGGGACGTGCAGCAGCAACCATCGGCACAGCAACATCGCCTGGAGTATGTTGCTGATCTGCCTTACAGCTACCAGACTTCAAGCCCAAAATACTTTCTATGCTAAATGGAGTGTAGGAGGAAGTTTGCACAGCCTTCGATTCTGTACACTTGCACGATGAAACATCTTCGGATTCCGGAGCTTCTTCTCGGTTCTCCATGCCTCCTCCGAAGCGAGCGGCGACGCTGATTAGCTCTGCCCACTTCCCGCGGTCACTGCGAGCGTCGATTTATTTCGCTAATACGCGAGAGCGCGGAACGTTTTTTGTTTTGAAATGACATTTTGTCACGAGAAGACAAAATAAATGGTGCAAAATACACATGGTAAAACATGTCTAGATAAATGATTTGAGAGAAACAGTACAAAAACATAAAAAAATTGATGAAAAAAGGGGGTGGGGAATGAAATGAATGAACAAGTGCCAGTTGATTATATCCAGTATTCTTCTTTCTTCAAAACTGGATTAGGAGCATGAAACAGAGCATTCAAATCATGATCTCTGATATCGGGCAGTCTTGTGAAGTTGCAGTCTAGATCAGGATCTTCCTGAACTATTTGCTTGTGAGGCGGCTGCTGGCTAGGCTGTGGTTGCTGATAGCCATGATGATCCTGTACCATGTCAGAGTGAACTGCTGCTGCTGTTGTTGAGTGCTTAAAGGCTGCTGTGTGAGAGGACGGTCTGACTGGTACAGGGTCAGCAGAAGAAGGATAATGAGGTGAAGACAGTGCATAAAGACTGCGCATGTGTTCCGCTTCATCTTCGTAACTGATTTCAGAAGTGGTTGAGTGTTGACTGGAAAATGTGATAGATACGTTACTCCTCACTCTGGACCGAGGATGAGGAATTTGTTGCCTGGATGCAGAGGGAGAAGGGGACTGATAAACTGTGTACGACTGAACTGGAGAGCCATGAAATGATGCGTCTGGTTCTGAAAATCCTGAAGAAGTTTCAGAATTATTGTTGTGCTGATCTTCTCCTGGGAAATTGCCGCCACTGGGATCCATATCGTAAGACATGAGTTGTCCAGGCTGCAGTGTAGGGCTGGCAGACCAAGGAGGAGACTGGTGTGGAGAAGAAAGGGAGCCTGGACCCAACTTCAGTTTGTGGTTCTGCTGGCACACGCAGCAACACACGATCACAGCGATCAGCACCACAAGGAAGCAGAAAATACCCAAGATAGGTACCAAAGTGAAGAATGGGAAACCATTACTGGGCTCTTCAGAAAGGGAAGCAGCTGTGACGGTAGTGGCTAGCAATGTAGCAGGAGACTGGGAATATGTAGATGTGTATGATGTGAAAACTCTCATGGGAGTGGTCACATTCAAAATGAGTTCTGCTTCACCTGGTTGGTAATGGTCAGCACGAACAAGAACTCTAATGACATCCAATATTGTGGTGTTGGGTAAAGGATCGTCATAATCCCAGACATACATTATCCAGCCTTGCTGAAGATCTTCGTAACGAAATGTAGTGAGCTTGCTAGAGGAGCGCTTTCGCCTGTTCACATGTCTTTCCAAGTGGCCAAACAATGGCCCACTCACCACCTCAATAATGGGTGGAGCCTGGTTTCCTTTCTCCAACTCATCCAATATGAGTATGTCAGCTGGCAGTGGAATGGCAGGTAGTTGAGTGTCAGATGAGGGAGTGGCCAGAGGGTTGAAACTGATGGATGTCATTGGGCTAACTTTACCCCACACTAGCACGTGCACATTCATCTGGACCTCAGGAAGACTGAGGTTGTGATTCTTAACCGCTACAGTAAACATGTCACTACTGTCTTGAGTGCCAGGATGTGGGAAGTACTTGACTCTGTTGTCATAGATATCCTGTTGACTAAACTGATCCACCCTCTTATTATTCATGACCAGCCGACCATGACTGGGAGGAGACTGCAGAGTGAAGATGGTGAGTGAAGGCAAGGCATTGGTGAAGGTATTCAAGTGATGCTCTGTGACTAGTGTCTCTCTCATGTTCTGGGCATACTCTATAGTCTCATTAGTCACTAGATGTAGTTTGTGGACCTCCACTTGAAGTTCAAAACTTGAATTGACAGGACTGGTGAAATTTCCGTCACTGAATGTGAAGAGGAAACAATCTGATCCATTGCCTTTAGGCTTGAAGTGGACAAGATCTGAATTAATGTCTAGCTGAGAGAAGTGCGTGCCAACGGTCATCACTGAGCCATTCACTAAGAGGTCTGTATTAGATGGTACAGAGTGCAGATGGATCAACAGCTGCCAAGGAGGTGTGTCACCATCCATTAAGTTGAGATCAGATGCTTGCAAAAGTGGCTCAAAACTCTCAACAATGATCTTACGAAGTGTACCTCGAAGTGAAGGTTGTTGATCATTCACTGGAGTGATGAGAATGCTATACTTCACATGAGCAGGCACACCTACAGTGCTGCCATTAGGGAAGGCCACTTGAATATCTATGGAGAGTTCTTCTTGAAAGTGCTCAGAGTCATCATGAGTGTAGCACACACTCTGACTGTTCAGATCACTTTGGGTAAAATTATCAGCTGGTTCTCCAGCTGCAGTGAAGAAGCCATGTCTGGGATCACCTGCCAGTTTGAACACTATCTCCAGATCGCCTGGTGCAACAGTCGTAGTGTTGAGCTGCTTCTCAGACCACACCGTATAGCGCCAGTTTCTTGCATCCAGCATGGAAGAGTTCAAACAACGTGTCCCTCCTTCTAGAAGCTGGAGACCAGAGTTCACAGCCACTGTGTTGGTTGTCCAGCCCTCAGGATACTGGACATGAACTCGTACAGGAAGTTGATGTGCTGACTCAGCAGGATGTGAGACAACATCCACGCCCACTGTCTCAGTCTCCTCCCAATATGAAGTCTGTGTGTGTACATACCACACACGCCCTGCTCTCAAAGTTGAGGAGTTGAAGGAATTCACCAGTTGCAAATCGACCTCAAAGTGACCTAGCTTCTGAGGAGAGGGAAAAGAGTAGAGAATCTCTCTGTCGCCATTGTCGTCAGCAGTAGTACAGTGAAGGTTGTCACTGGTAACTGGCACGCTAGCCAAATACCTGACGTGAATTCTCCTCCATAAAGTTGTTTGGCAGTCCAAGGTCAAGTGGTCAGCTCTGATGTTCACAGTACCGTTCACATGGTAGAAGCTGTCCCAGACAGTGTAGCTGATGTTGCCAGAAGGCCCATTCCTGTGAACCAGTACCACTTTACCGGCTAGCAGATCCGCCAGAGTGAACCAATGGATGAACTGAGCAGTGTTGTTAGAGAAGGCTATGTAACTGTCTAACTGAGAGATTCGTACGGTGAAGTTGAGCCTGTTATCTGGAGTATCAGGATCAGACACGTTGAACTGGGCAGTAGTGAGAGGCACAGTTTCCATAGCCCACAGTCGCAACACTGTGTTCTTCTGATGGATCACTGGAGGTTGATCATCAACTGGAGTTATACTTATGTGAAATGTCAGATTGTCACTCGTACGATTGAATCCAGCTGGATCTAGAATAGTGTACACAAAGATGAAACTGTCATCTCTGATTTCATCTCCATGGTGATCATAGTAGATGTATCTGTTGGCTATGTCATGGGTGGTGAAGGTATTAACTGCTTGAAGAGTGCGTCTGTTGACCAGTTGCCCGTGCCGAGGTCCAGAGCCTTCCTGAAGTGTGATGAGTCCAACATAGTTCTCCATGAACCGATTGCTCACCAGTAGTTCTTCCTCGGTAATGGAAGCTCCTTCATTCTCGTTCACTATAAGAGTTTTGGTAGTGACTGGCACGACTGCAGGAAGGACTACAATGCGCAAGGTAAATATTTCTGGTTGTGGGTTAGGTCCATCCGTCACACGGAAGATGAGGTAGTCTGGCTCCTGGTGGCCCGTGTCTAAGTGTTGGTAAAACAACCCTTGGTTGTCTAAATCGTACTTACTAAAGCTCTGCACATCTTGCTCTAGATGATGTCTTCTTCTGATCAGTTTACCTCTTCCTAGTCTCTTAGTGAGCGTGCACTTGATGCTGTCAAAGTGCTGGTCTGTCCTTGCATCTGGATCACTGATGCTCATGCTGCTAGTACTCACCACCACTCTCTGCAACTCCACCACATACAACGGGCCATGGATGGTCACCACAGGAGGCTGGTCATTCACTGGCTCAATCACAACGTCCATAGTCACCTGGACAGTGTTGGGTCCTCTTTGGCGAATCCTTGCTTCCACAATGAAGGAGTCGGTGAAGTTCTCGGAGTTATCGTGGATGTACTCTAGGAGCTCCATGCCAATGGTTTCTTGAGTGAGTTGTGTGGATCTGGAGAGATCTGAGCCATTCAGTCTCAGCATTCCATGAGAAGGCGGTACTTTAATATCGATCAACAAGTCCGAGTCCGCCACTTCAGTGTTTAGAGCGTAGAAGTACAAGTGAGTGAAGGATATCTTCGCGGATCCTCCTTCCTGCAGTTTCAACGTTGTTCTGTTGTGCAGGATTATCACTTCCTTTACTTCAATGAACAAGTTAGTTCGAACGTGGTATTTCCCATCAGTGACATCCAAGAAGAATAAATCAGTAGCCCCTGTTATTAACAACGGATTGCCCACGTGCCTGTAGTGAAGTCTGCCATTTCTGATATCGCCTTCAGTCCACCTCCGCAAACCCTTTTCATTGGGGTTATCATCTAAATACAAGTAGCCGCTGTTGAAAGTAGAGGAGAAGACCACCGAACTCCAGACTAGGTCCTCATCGTTGGTGTCACTGTCATAGTCGTGGGCACTGATGTGAGCACTGGTGATCTGAACTGTACCTTTTCTCACCACTGTCACACGAGCGTCTTGTGAAGTAGTCAAGAGTTCAGGAATGCGATTGTTCACGGGTATAATGTCAATCATCATGTGAAACTGAACCTGTTGCTGCAAGATGCCATTAACCTCGGCTTCCAAGCTAACGTCAAAGCTATCATTTGTCTTCTCAGCATTGACACTCTGGCTGTAGTACAGTCTCCCATAGCGAACATCATTGAGATCCAAGTAGCTCGCTGGGACAAAGCCGATGGAAGTGTTAATCAATAGCTCTCCGTTGGCAGGCGTTTTGGGGCCGATAATGAGCTTAATGCTGGTGAATCGAGGAGGTGCTTGGATGTTGAAGTCGGTCACATTAAACTGGTATGTAGAAACTTCTAGTACAGACACACGACTGATGTTGTACAATATGTCTATGGGGTACAATTTAATGTGCAGGACCTCGTGCCCCAGGCAATAATTCAGTGCACAAACCTTGAAGACAAAGTGATCAGAGAGAGTTGGTAAATTCCCTTCAAACTCGTACATGATAGATCCATTGTGCAGTTCTTCCAGTGAGAAAGACAGTTGAGAGTCGATGACTTGGTCTGTGACAGAGTTAAGGAGTCTACCATTACGAGGTTGTTCGACCACCGCTACATGCAGAGCTCCATCTTCCCCTGGTCTGGAGCTGGTGACATGGATGTGCTGTGACGTGAGGTACTCCATAGTGCCACGCTGCAGATTCAATTTTGATACTCTCACCTCTAAAGGTACCAGAACTGGGCGGATACAGAATGGAACAGACACTGACACTGGAGTGCTGTGACCGTATGATAAGGTCAGATGTAATGTGTCCAGAGTTGCAAGTCTGGACCTGTTATCCAGTACATACTGGATGGATTCCAGATCTTGGAACCGGAATTGAGATATTGGTCCTGTAACACCAGTGGTGTTGGTCTTGTACAACTGGCCCAGACTAGAGCCACTGGAAGACTCTGAGACCAGGATGTTGTCTTTGTGATCATTGCCGTGGGCGTCTCTGAGAACCACTCTCAATAGAGATGCAGTCAAAGTAAGGTATCCTTGAGCCTTGATGAGAGCCACACACGTGGAGTTCATTGAAAGTGCAGCGCTCACTGATAACTCCAGAGGAGTGGCTGCAATCCGCATGACCTGCACAGAACAACAAACAAGAAAATCTGATTTTAGAAGATGTACTATATAGAATGTGCCTGGCTTCCCACAGAGAAGCCCTACCTGGCAGTGGCGCTCCATAATAGGATTGTGTTTGCTCTTATTATAACAGCATTAACCACACAAAACCCTTCCAGACTACTGCTATTACTGACACTCTACAACCGGCACAGCTATCATTTAGTTACTACCACATGTGACCGTATAACCCGCACATGATCTCACACACACAAAACTAACTCACACACAACTAACTAACTCACACTCACCTCTTTCACATAATCTCCCTGCTCATGTAACACTTTAATGCCGACGTGAGACTCGAGTGGAGAGCTGACATTCAACCAGTGTACGAACAACACGCTGTTGTTACGAACATCTTCCATCGTAAACTCTTGTACAGGAAGAGTTGAATTACTGCGCAGCACGAAGTGTCCAATAGTGACATACTTCTTCAACTTCCTCAGTATAATCCTGATGGGGTGAGAGGGGGTGTCAGCATCCTCCACATTCAAGTTTTGAGGTGTGACTTGCACAGCCATGCCCTCCGGCGGGCGGATGGGGTCATTTAGAGTGATGACAGGTCGATGGTTATTGGTGGCTGTGATGTGAATAGAGAGAGTTAAATTGGCCGTTAGATTGGGGGCTCGGATGGGTAGATAGGCAGTAGAGCTGGCCTCTGCATGGAAGGTAAAACTATCCTGATGCTCCTCAGTGCCAAAGTGTCTGTAAATCAGACGTCGCAGGGACAAGTCTTCCCACGTGAAGTTGTCTCCAACAGTGAGGACAGTGGAGTCTAGCTCCAGGGCCCCATAGCTGGGGCTCTCCACAAGGTGATACACAATCCCCAGGTGATGAATATCTATTTCATAGTCTCTGTCCTGAGCTAAGTACGCGTAGTCATAGCTGTCCAAGGAAGTGTTGAGCTGAGCTGTTGTGACTACAGCCGAACTGTTCTCTCTGTCTAGAACTAATGGAGACATACTGATAGCAATGGACGGCTGGAACAAGAAGGCATCCAACAAGGTCTCTATTCTGAGCACTGCTTGTGGTCCAGACAGGTTGAAGCTGCGCACCTGGAAGGAGATAGTCTCCACTCCATCTAGGATGGCAGACAAGTCTGAGCTTGAAGAGGCAGATCTGACATACCTCACAAGCCCAGACTGGATGTCTCTCTGAGTGAAGGAATGAGGAGAATGCAATGGAGATTGGGAGCGGTTCAAAGGGTGAAGCTGCATCCAAGTATTGAGGGTAGCCATTCGTAGCTGCAGAACACCATACATTGGTTCAGACACTAGATCATAAGTAATGACCGGGTCCTGACCAGCAAATGACGCCTCCACACTGAGATGCCGTGGCTGAACCAGAGCCATGCCAGCCATCTTCACATACAAAGTTTGCTGGTGCAAGCTCTGCTTCAAGTGAGCTGATAAAGGTTGCACGTGGAAGGACACATTGAAGTTCTTGTTGGAAGCTGTGGCAGAGAGATGAACTAGAATCAATGCAGTAGAGAACCTTTCAAAGTGCTGGAAGTGCAACAGTCCCTTGTTGACATCGTCTTGTGAGAAGACGGACATTTTGATCCCATCCTTATTAACCAGAACACCAGGGGGACTGCAGGAGGAACAGTCGGCACCTTGTACCTCCACACGCCTCACCGAGTACAATATCTCAGTTGGATCTGCCACATCTTCAACCAGCAGTTCTCGAGGAGACACAGAGACACGTGTGCCCACTGCTAGCTCCAAGTCCTGCCAACTCACTATGCGAGGTTCTCCTTCTCTCTCTTCAATGTTCACAGTGAGAGATAACGCAGGCAGCTCGTGCCTCTGATGACCGCAACCTAACCACACGCTCAGTAAAACCTTGTCAGTGTCGTTGTCACCTCCGGTGTGCACATAGCCTATCTGCTCGTCTGCCACGCCTCTCACAAGGTTGTAGAGAGTGAAGTTAGTGATCAGTCTGGTGGGTCGATTCATATAAAGGTGACCATAGCGACCAGCAGAGGCTTCAAAGTGCACAGCTCGTTGGAGTTCTTCTTCATAGAGAGGACTCAGCTCATCTTGGAAGTGGTCAGGAGGCAGATCAACTCTAACCATGTCAGAGGTGAGAATCTCTTGCATGTGTTCAGCGACCAGAAGCTCAGACACACTGAACTGAATGTTGGTCCAGTTCACAAAGTTAGACATCAATACAAGACTTGTGTTAGAGAAGAGCTCCATATTGACATCTGCTCCATCCAACCTCATTCTCTGAAAACACAACTCAAGGACTTCTGCTGACCCGCCTATGATCGGTGGTTGAGCTCCACCTACTCGGAGTAAGGAGCGAGGCCACTCCCATCTAGATGCCATTGATACTTGTACAGGAAGTTGACCATCAACCGTACAGGAAAGAGAAGTAGGTGTGAATTCCAAATCTAAGTGGTGCCACGCCCCTGTACCACCCACATCACCGCGACAGTCCAGTATTTGCGAGGAACCAGACACATTAGCCGACAGTTGTAAATGACCAGAGCCGAGATGAAGATGCCAGCTAGAGGAAGTACTGTGGGAAGACAGAATTGTGCCATTGGCCAATGTTGGTAGCCGCACACGCAAGGACAAATGAAGAGCACTGGCACTGGTGGGACTGGGAGGCAGAGAAAGGACAAAGTTGTGAGCCTTGCTCAAACAATAGGCCGGATATCGAGGAGCTATGCAGCAACCTGCAGACAAGCCAGTTAGATTGGAATTGAGGTGAACTACTTTGCTGCCTATGGAGACATCCTGCATGCATCCTATGAAGAAGTGTGGGTTAGGTAAATGCCTGTACAGAGGGGAAAAGAAGTTTTCCAAACCACCGAAGTAAATAGATTGAGGTGAAGTCATCAGCGGTTTGGAAGTGTTGTTTGTATACGCTACAACATCATCTATAATCACTTGTATCACTAAGTCACTCACAACCACACTTAGAGTTCTCCATTGGCGGACACTTCCCACACTGAGTCTGTGCACAGTCGAGTCAGAGGAAGGATGGTACTGCTCCAGCCACAAGACTAACTGGTCCCCCTGGTCCAGGGCCAGTGCTAGTATCCCATTGGATCCATTAATAAGTAGCAGGAGACCAGAATCTTGGAGTGTCCTCAACTTCAAGTGGATGGAGAAAGGCCCATTCAGAGCAGGGTCCCATTCTTCTCTCTGGTACCCACCTTGAAATGATGCTACATGACATAAAAACAAAAGTAAACCCATTCCAGGAAAGGGCAGCGAGCACTGTCCCAGTGCCAGACTCTCACAACTAGAAATCACATTCCTCCCTCCGCTAGAAATAAAATTCTACCATCTGTTGGTTAATATGGCGCCGATCTGTCACACTAAATGTGGACAATTACTTGGCCACACACCAACATCACATCATACTGATATGTGCGCTCAAGGAGCAGGTCCCTTTAAGGGACACATCTTTTAAGAGTTGTTATAGCTACCAACACCTTGCTGGACCTACCACATTCCTGGACCATTCTCCAGAGGGCAACTTTAATGGGTTATGAGGGGAAAACTTGACTCGTATCAAGTTCCTCAATAATTGATAGGTATTTATATAGTTAAACAAGTTGTCAGAAATACCCGATATATACCATTATAGGCTAGAGAATAAAGATCTGGTTTTGGGGTTGCAAATGGAACCAGCTATATGTCAAGTCTTTATCCCCCCCTCCCTTATAAGAAAAGGCTACAGAGTAGTACACATACAGAAGACACTGTTGCCAAAATGTAGGTTCATAAATAAGCAATAATGGTCTCTGAGAGTTGGTGTTTCCACCTGCTGGGATTGGTTGGACAACTAACTCGACCAGTGAGCTAATAACTAATGAGGGTTAGGTTCATTCATAACAATGGATACTTAAAGGAGAAGAATCAGTACTTACACAACACAAATGTGAACATGCAAAACAATAACACTTACTAGATGAGTCACACGACACTTCGAAAGATACAAAGACTAGAAGAGTTAAAATCCACTGAACTCCATGGCAAGTCATGACTACTTAATTTTTACCGAGAGTACAAGTACTAATACAAAGTCATTCATATTCCTTCGACGTCCAATTTCATAGTATCTCGCGCTTACACAATAACTGAACTGGTTTTGTTTGTTACTCGTTACGAACAACTTGGTCCGCCTCCACACCTCCAACTTTCACCGGAAAACAGTAATTGTCACGTGACCAAGTTGGTACGGCGACCTTTACCATGTGCAATATCAAGTAACGTATTGCAAGAGATACCGATACCAATATTATAGAAAAGTCAGTGCTAATTGTTAGCTGCTGTAATGTGTGATAAATGATATATTCCTCATGCAAATCTTGGCCTCATAGGTCCATAACTTTGAGGAGGAGCTCTTGGCCCCATTGGATGGACTGCAATTCTGAGTCTGGGTCCCCTGGGATGACCCCTGCCTCCTACACCCAGAGGTGGAGCTCTGTGCCTGTACTCCCTTGGAACTAGCTCTGGAGTGCCAGGAGACATTCCAACTGAATCTACAGATGGAGCTTGTGAAGTCAAAACTGGCTGATGGGCGTAAGGGCCAGGACCTGCAGCACTGCTAGATGAAATCCCCCTAGGCATCATACCTCCAGGCATACGAGGCAGTCCCCTGGGAGGTAAACCTCGTGGTGGACCAGACAAATTTCCTGGAGGACCAGACAAGTTTCCTGGAGGACCAGACAAGTTTCTTGGAGGACCAGAAAAGCTTCCTGGAGGACCAGACAAGCCTCCTGGTGGACCAGAAAAGCTTCCTGGAGGACCAGACAAGCCTCCTGGTGGACGAGAAAAGCTTCCTGGAGGACCGCCTGGAGGTCTAGGCAAGTTACTTGATGGTCCCAAGTTTCTAGACGGTCTAGATAATGTATCAGAAGGTGCAGCTGCATTTTGAGGACTACTTATAAAGTGTGGTGGCCTTGATATAGTGCATATAGGTGAACCAGGTACCATTCCACGAGGACCTTGAGGAGAGGAGCGTGGGAGCATGCCAGGTGGGCGTGACCCTGGATATCTAGCTTGCATAGGCCTGTAAGGCAGTGGCCCATGTGGGCGTGGCTGCATTCTTGCACCATTGACACTGTCTCCAACAAATGGTCCCTGAGGCACAGGTTGGCTTATAGCAGAATGAAATGGTCCTAGTCGAGGGTTTTTAACATCTGTACCACTCACTGGTGGGGAGCTATGTGAGTCTCCATCCAGTTGTCTTCTCTTGCGGTCTATGAGTGACTGAGATATCTGAGGGAAGATCTGATCCAGCAAGTTGGTGAGTTTAGGGGTAATGGGTATGCTAGGTGGCTCATTCGCATCTAACTGGTGCTGTTCATCTTCTGTGTCTGCCGCTGGTGGCTGCTCTGAACTATCAGACTTCACTTGATCCAATATATTCTTCAAGTCCATGGAGGTGAGCTCTTCTTCCTGATCAGAGTCTTCAGCTCTGAGCAGCTCCAAAGGATTCATAGTGTGAGTATTGTCTGAGGGGGACTGCTGCTCATTGCCAGGTGAGTTCTGGGTACCATAAAGTGCCTGTAGGATGGGGTTGTCTAGATTAGGTTCACTATTATCAACAGTGGGGGAGTTGGACGAGAGTGAAGGAAGTGAATCCTCTTTATCTTCCTTCGAGAGTTCCTCCTCCATAGTAGGACTAAATGGAATGCCATCTTCATCTTCTTCTAGTGTGTTGCCATTAGCTGAAGGCTGATTGTATGTCACTGGAGGTGCAGTGATCACATGATTACCAGTGACCGCGCCCCCCCTCTCCTTCTCTTCATCAACATGTTCTTCAATCAGAGTGTCAGAGTCTAATACTCTATCTTGTGAGTTCCCTGGCTTTCCCTGGCTCAGATTTTTCTTGGCAATTCCAATCAACATGTTCTTTACTGCATCCATTGCATTCGACACTGCAGAACACTCATCTGTCTGTCCCTCATCCACATTCTCATGATGACTGCTGCAATTATCCTGGACATCAAAACCACTGTTATCAGCCTCTCCAAACCCATGTTCTGCCAGGTCCTTGAACGGTGTGTTATATCTAGGTGGGACTACTCCAGGACGCAGTTCTCGTGGACGTATCATCACACCAGGGAGTCTGTACCTGCCACGCCCACTGCCATCTCTTCCTGCTGGGTAACGAGGTACAGGAAACCGTCCTCTCACGGGGAAGCGCATGGGCCTTCCTCTCTGAGCTGACAGCAAGGGTCTCATTCGAGGAGCTTGATGCTGGCCATAAACATTATCCACAAACATACTACCATATGCTGGATGCCCAGGTTGTCCAGGTGCAAGTTGCCGTGGAGCAGGTGCCATAGGAGAGACAAGTAAGCCTGGGGCTCCAGACTGTGATGTGGGTGGAGCTGGAGGAGGTGGAGGCGGGAGGGGAGGTGGGGCAGCAGGCGGGGCTGGCTGAACGAGTTTAGTCTTGTCATTAGAGTCTTGCCCCTCTTCATCAGATTCTATTTCCATGTCTCCCACATCAGTGATGTCCTCCTGGGCACTGGGATCCGACATGGCAGTGGAATGGGCACGCTCCAACTCTTTCACTCGCTGATCCAATGCCACCTTCAGAGATTTCACTGATGAACAAAGTTTCTTGTACTCCTGCAGCACACAAACACCACCATCACAAACACACATACCATCACAAACACACACACACACACCATCACAAACACACACCACACACACACCATCACAAACACACACACATACATCATCACAAACACACACACATACATCATCACAAACACACACACACATACATCATCACAAACATACACACATACATCATCACAAACATACACACACATCAGCACAAACACACACCATCACAAACACACACATACATCATCACAAACATCCACACATACATCATCACAAACATGTAATATATATCTATTTGTACCATGGTTTCATACAGAGGTAGGGACGCCCAGGGAATCCCCCCCCCCCCCCCCCCAGAATTTCATGAAATAAATTAATAATATTTACTACTTTATGGTATTCTGTAGTCATGATTTATAATGGTATTCTGTGATTTTGTTGTTTGTATATCTAATATTTGGTGAAAGTTCACTTCAGTTAATTGAGGTCCTTCAATTGCAATATGCATTAGTTTTCCAAGATTGATGTCACCAATTCTAGACTCGAGATGATTTCTAATCAACTTCATTTGACTAAATGAGTGTTCTGCATTGGCTGTTCCAACTGGTAGAACAAGGATGATGTTAAGTTTAAAAATTGCAGGAAAAAGTTCAGTATATGTGACCGTCTACAGGAAAACCAAGCACAACGCGGCACCCTTCGAAAAAATTTTTTTTTGCACTTACAGAGTTGTCGGCGTCCAGATGTTGAGCTCTCCAAGTTTTATCGTCGTAGCTTAAGTCGTTCCCACTATAATAGACCTAACCGTTCCCTTCCGTCGGCTTGAAACAATACATTTTAAAGAAATCGATCGATCTTTTCTCGATATTTACGCACGCCGCGTTGTGCCCGGTTTTCCTGTAGACGGTCACATATGCACCTGAACATTCCATCTTTCTCTTCACTTCCTGCAAGCTTGGTGATTTTGAGAGCTGGTCCTTCTCCATCATTTCTCTCTTCTCCTTCACTAATGCTCTCTTAAAAATCTTCCATTCTGCTAAAACCTCTTCCCTGTCAACGAGTTCCATAAATGGGTGTGGTTTCAGTAAAAGCAGGTGTGGTCAAACAAATATTTTGCTACGTGTGCCCCCCTCCTCCTTCCTAAACTCTCCCCCCCCCCCCCCCCCCCCAGACAAAAATCCTGTACGAAACCCGATGGTACATTCAAACTGTCCAATCAGATTGCTCAATTTGAAGTGAATATATTTCATAGTGATTATATTTCATATCTACCTCCTACACTGTACAATCAAAATTAGTTTTTATGTGTTTCCTATAGCCCTAGAGCCATGGTACAAGTCGGTTGCACCCCTCCGTTCGGTCAGTACGGAATTTACACTATCCTTGGGCTTTCAGCCCTCGGTTATGTAAATCCCATCCATACCAATACGTATACACTCATACTATCTAAGCAACCACACCTCCCTCTTCCTTGTGGAACATTATAAGGGTGTGTGAGAGTGTGCCTTACAGAAGCAGCGTGCTTGGTTTCAGTGTAGTGGTAAGTGTAACTAGTCTTGCATTCTTTGAGCATGTCCAAGATGTTAATGCGCTCATTGACTTCAATTCCCAGACACTCGCAATAGTCCTGCAGTTTCTGGGACGCATCTTCAAACTCCTGAGACACACGCCCTCCCGCTGATTTGTCTACACACACGTACACACACACAAACTATGAGAAACCTGTGGCTAACCTGAGCCTGGTCACACCTTTCAGCATTGACAGACTGTTTGCTGGATCTGAAACATCCACACGTAAGTTAGATAACTGAGTCGACTTCACTTGCAGTTCAGCCTCAAACTTGCCAAACTCGGCCAGAGCATCCACAAGCAATGACAGCTATGACACGCACACACAAACATACTTATACACGCACACACTTGAAGAAACACTAAAGCTGTGCTTTAGTACTAACGACAACCAAAGTAGCCGAACAACATTTTAAATAAGGATGTTAACAATTCAGTTTTATCCGCGTCGATATTTATATAAGCATTCAATTCTATGAGTATGAGCCAATCACTTGACCAAAAGAAAGAGAAATTAAAAAAAAAGTTGATTTCTCACTGAACAAGTCCTTCAGTTTCTCATTCTTCAAGCTCAATCCTGTAATCGCTGAAGTCAAAGTGCATTAATCTTTTAACAAAATGGTAAGTAGTGTACTTGCTTTTTAACAGCATGTCAAGAATTAGTGTTTTCATGGCTCCTAAGAACACCTTGCTAGGATGTGTTGCATCCAGCATTGGAAAACAATAAATAAAAGTCACAGGCCTGAAGTCTTACCCAGTGGTCCTCACTGTATATACTCCATCAAATCCACTAATAAGCCACATGTACGTCCCAGACCCTTGCTAATCCGAACCTTACTAATCTGAAACCTCGCTAACCCAAAACCTCGTTAATCTAAACAACTTGGGAATGCAATTTCTATAATGTAACTATTAAAAATATACCACACGCTATTTTTTAATCTCCCCCATTTGATTTCTTTGCTGGCTGTCACTTACCCATTTCTCACCAGACTATCACTGAAAAGACTCACAAAATACTTTCTTTGGATGACAACTAACTCTTACACTCACAGACAACTAGCACAGGAATACGGAGCAAGTTAGGAGAGCATAAACCATGGGCTACAACCATTGGGTGGAAGGTAGGAATGAATACTGGGCCAGGATGGCCATGTCCTCCGGTTCAGACTAATAAGAGAAGAATTCCTATTCCCTTCACAGTGCAATAACTCCATCAAGTACCACAACACCTTCCTACATAACAATGCAACTACACCAATAGGAGTTGACGTTCTGGGGGAAAGTAAAATCTTAAAAAATAATAACTGTTCCATTGTCAGGATACTGTTAATAGTTCAAATAATTAGTATAAACAAAAATTCAGCAAAAGTCCTCCTCAAGGATTCAACCCCCCCCCCCCCCCAACACCTCTTCACACACACACACACACACACACAAACACAAACAAGCACACACCTTGAATTCTGACACAGGTCCTGCCACCTCAGGTTTCTGCGAAGGTTCAATCAACTGGTTCAGTTCCTTCAGAAATGCATTATCATAAAGTCTTCGTTCTTTCCAAATACGAAACATTCTCTCCACACTGGTTTGTATCTTCTGCCCCCTGGATAATGAATGAAAGAGAGAACTAGTAACAACTGTATACAAACAACCAGTTTCCATGGCAACCGATCCAGTATCAATAAAATACACTACTAAACTAACACCAGATAAAGATGGTTCAAGGGGATGCAGGGGGGATAGATCTCTGGATGGGGCAGAGCCTCCTGTCACTAGGCAACTGCATACCAGTCATGCGACTACAACTACATACTGACCATTCCAACTCAAGGAGAGGTTTACCACTTCTCTCTCTCTCTCTCTCTCTCTCTCGAAAATGATTATATAGAGCTGTTTGTGTGTTGGGGCACTCATTTCAAAGGTGGTGTGGTTCAAATTGGAAGAATAGTGAAATGGTTAGGAGGGTTCTCTTTCTGCAGCTGCTTATTAAATTTGACTAATAGAGCTAGAGGTCAAGGGTCATACCAAGCTCTCCTTTTCTACCCAGACCAAGGAGTTCAGAATGCAGTAAATGCTGCAGATTTCACACTAGCATTGAAAATAGCATGAAATACAAACGTGACATTTGTGTTTAGTTCTTATAAAAGTTTAGCCTACAAGTCTCCTCTTCAAGCAGAGAGTTTATTTCACTCGAATCACATGCACAAGTACTGATGCATTATTCAGAAAATAAATGCTCCACTGTTTTTCTCCCTCACTCTCTCCTGTTTCTATACGACCAGTAGTAATCCATTTAACCACTTGCAGAGTATATAACAGAACACACCCATCTTTCATCCACATCATGCTAGTCCGTGGAAATAAACAACAATAATGGAACTACTTAAATGACAGTTCATAATTCCTTTCCATTGCTGATAACACACTCTACCTGGCCAACATTGGGCAGAAAGTTTAGCTGTGTAACTAGGAAGTGTGTGACAACCCCTTACCAAACCAACTTGAACCATCTTCACAGATTAGTGCATCGACGCTCACTTTGTCAACACAAACATGATGACCCCTTACCTAATCATTGTAACTGTCTGCCGTAATGGGTCCTGAAATAAGTCTAAAAATTCCCCAGCTCCTCTTCTTCGTCCATTTTGCAAAATATCATTGGCCAAATAAAACAGGACTAGCCTTCTATCTGCACTAGCTGCATATAACAGATACATAGAGATCACAATCACGTGACCATTTCATTCACGAACCTTTCTTCACTTCTTGTAGCCATAAGTCAACAGCAAGTTTAGCGTGCGCTTTGTGATGAATAATCCATAAGGACAACGTCTCTATACTTTCCTGCGATAAAGTTAGTCTGGATAGTTTTTCCAAAAAACCTTGTGACGTGAACGCAGACATTCGTCACCTGACGTGGTGTGTGTAAAAGTCTCTTTAACGCAAAACAGCAAGAAAAAGAACTCACGTGCGCAAGAGAATTGGTGTGCTTCATTTGGAATGTAAACACTTTGCAGTGGTCACATCTGTCTGAGATAACATCAGAGATGGAAGACAGCGTAGGTGCACAGGTATTTGATGCCAATGAACACCCCCACGTGCGGTACAACCCTTTAAAAAGTGAATGGGTCCTTGTGTCCCCCCATCGGCTAAAGAGACCCTGGAAAGGACAGGTGTTTTTATAGTCCTGATGAAGGTAGCAAGAACACATTGATACTCTGAATACTGCAGGTAGAAAAAATACAGGAGGACCACATCCCAAGATGGGATGAAAATAATCCTCTATGTCCTAGAGCAGTCAGAGCCAATGGAGAGGTACAGCCATTGTTAATCTGCCTCTGTCTAGTTCACTAATATTTCATTCTCCAGAGAAACCCAGACTATACCAATACATTTGTATTTACCAATGACTTCTCTGCTCTGTTACCTGATGCCCCACAGCCTGGTAAGAATGGCCATAGTTGAGGGGATGATATCTAGTATGTGGGTGTGTCTTTCTAGGTGACTCAGGACACTGTTTACTCAAGAGTGCACATGCAACTGGCATCTGGTAGGTGTCACTCCACATGTGTCAGCATGCACATACACATGTAGCTCTCTAGATGGCATCTGGTAGGTGTCACTCCACATGTGTCAGCATGCACATACACATGTAGCTCTCTAGATAGCATCTGGTAGGTGTCACTCCACATGTGTTGGCATGCACATACACATGTAGCTCTCTAGATAGCATCTGGTAGGTGTCACTCCACATGTGTTGGCATGCACATACACATGTAGCTCTCTAGATGGCATCTGGTAGGTGTCACTCCACATGTGTTGGCATGCACATACACATGTAGCTCTAGATGGCATCTGGTAGGTGTCACTCCACATGTGTTGGCATGCACATACGCATGTAGCTCTAGATGGCATCTGGTAGGTGTCATTCCACATGTGTTGGCATGCACATACACATGTAGCTCTAGATAGCATCTGGTAGGTGTCACTCCACATGTGTTGGCATGCACATACGCATGTAGCTCTAGATAGCATCTGGTAGGTGTCACTCCACATGTGTTGGCATGCACATACGCATGTAGCTCTAGATAGCATCTGGTAGGTGTCATTCCACATGTGTTGGCATGCACATACACATGTAGCTCTAGATAGCATCTGGTAGGTGTCACTCCACATGTGTTGGCATGCACATACACATGTAGCTCTAGATGGCATTGAGTGATGTACTCAGCAGAAATGAACTGGTGAAATTATTTTTCTTGTGTTTGCATTTGTAACAAGACAGAGCATACAATGGTCATTGAACTATCTGACTGTCAGCTGTGTTGTATGTTTCCATCCACATGTTGTTAGTCGTGTCGTGTTTCCATCCACATGTTGTTAGTCGTGTCGTGTGTTTCCATCCACATGTTGTTAGTCGTGTCGTGTGTTTCCATCCACATGTTGTTAGTCGTGTCGTGTGTTTCCATCCACATGTTGTTAGTCGTGTCGTGTGTTTCCATCCACATGTTGTTAGTCGTGTCGTGTGTTTCCATCCACATGTTGTTAGTCGTGTGGTGTGTTTCCATCCACATGTTGTTAGTCGTGTCGTGTGTTTCCATCCACATGTTGTTAGTCGTGTCGTGTGTTTCCATCCACATGTTGTTAGTCGTGTCGTGTGTTTCCATCCACATGTTGTTAGTCGTGTCGTGTGTTTCCATCCACATGTTGTTAGTCGTGTCGTGTGTTTCCATCTACATGTTGTTAGTCGTGTGATGTGTTTCCATCCACATTCGGATCTCACTCTCCCACTGATGGAGGAGACAGATATCGTCAAGGTGATAGAGGCGTGGGTGGAGCAACTGAGAGATCTCGGCCAGAAGTATTTGTGGGTGCAGATCTTTGAGAACAAAGGCAATGTCATGGGTTGTTCCAATCCCCACCCACACTGCCAGGTATGGTCTAGTGTGATCCAATCCCCACCCACACTGCCAGGTATGGTCTAGTGTGATCAACTTTAATTTTAGATGTAGTCTCTTGCTTTCATCGGCTTTTTTTTAACAATACAGAATTAAAAATGTTTTGTTGCTACCGGGAATCGAACCCAGGACCACTTGCTTAACGCACAAGCGCTCTGCCACTGAACATATTTAAAAGTGTACGTGAAAATTTTTATGTCGCCTACTGATGCAAAGCCATCCGACTTCTTTGTGGGAAAATGAGCCGATGTAGTTTCAAAAATTTCAACATGTAGTGTTTGGTCGACATTGAGTTCTGCATCCCAGCTCCATTCTATAGAGTCTCACTACGACAACCAGCCAGCAAACAAACACTCCAATTCTGTACTTGAATTGATATGAGTGGAGTAAAAAATGTCAACGAATAAAAAAAGAATCTTTGAAAAAAGAGAATTTCGTTGGTCTGTTGAGAGTGAGACTGTAGCATAGCAGTACCCCTAACAGTATAAATACAGAATTAAAGGAAGTGTTTGTTAGCCGGCTGGTTGTCCTAGCTCAACTGGAGCTTCAAAATCCTCAGTAAGAGCCTTATCATCAGCTAAACCTTCAGTATTGTCAGCTATAGCCACATGCTCATCATGGATCATCAGCAACAGCTCCTGTGTCACATGCTCATCATGGATCATCAGCAACAGCTCCTGTGTCACATGCTCATCATGGATCATCAGCAACAGCTCCTGTGTCACATGCTCATCATGGATCATCAGCAACAGCTCCTGTGTCACATGCTCATCATGGATCATCAGCAACAGCTCCTGTGTCACATGCTCATCATGGATCATCAGCAACAGCTCCTGTGTCTGATAAAATGAAGCAATCACCTTTAGATACACTGGAACTACTTATACAATCATTGAACTAGTCTTTTACAAACATATACACTGTAGCAGACGAAGGACCAGCCTTCTTCGAGCTAACCACTCTAGTAGTAAAGCTTAACCTTAATTCCTATTATAACATAACGGTTATTTCTCTATTTATAGGAAGTTTGGCTTATATATAATTGCAATAAAATATTTATAAGCGAATATACCGTACCCGTTTTGTCTTAAAAATAAAGCAAAAAGCTGATCATATTTTGATCAATTTTTCTACAGTTTGGTCGGAAGAGAGTTAATGAGGTATGGCATTAGTGAGAAATGCCACGAATGACTTTGGGGTAAAGTTTGGTATTAAGTAGTGGGTAAGGTGTGATGATATCAGTAAGTAGCAAGTAGTGTCAATATATAGTGGGTAAGGTGTGGTGTTGGTGGGTAAGGGATAAGGTATGGTATTAGTGGTAATGGTAAGGGGCGAGGTGTGGTATTATGGTGGGTAAGGTGTAGTACTAGTGGATAAGGGGTAAGATGTTATATTGTGGGTAAGGTGTAGTTCTAGTGGGTAAGGGGTAAGGTGTGGTATTAGTGGGTAAGGTGTGGTATTAGTGGGTAAGGGGTATGAGTAGTGATTATCAATGAGTTTAGCAAGTAGTGGGCAAGGTGTGATGGCAGTGAGTGGTGAGTGTATTGGGGATATTGATATAATAGTATTTTTCTGTTCTAGATTTGGTCCACATCGTTTATGCCAAATGAACCAGCAAAATCAGTAAGTCTCTGAGCTATGATTTGAGAGAGGATATAGTGTGTTGTAGTTGTTGTTGATGTTGTTGTTGATGCTGCTGCTAGGATACCAGTCAGAAGGAGTACATGGTCAAACATGGTCAACCTTTACTCATGGACTACGTTAAGCTAGAGCTGGAAAGAAAGGTAGATGAATTGCCATGTTTCAAACCACTACTTCCAGAGGATTGTTGAGCAAGCTGATTTCATCACTCTGTGTGTGTGTGTATGTGTTCAGGAGAGAGTTGTACTCCAGAATGACAGTTGGTGTGTTGTAGTTCCATATTGGTGAGGGTGATAGGAGATTGTAGTGTTAGTGGATGTGATTTTGTCTGTGTGCACGTATCCAGGGCATTTTGGCCGTATGAAACTCTTCTTCTCCCCAAGCGTCACGTCTTGCGTCTCACTGACCTGACAGAGTCTGAGAAGACAGGTGAGATAGTTTACAATGCTCCTCAAGTGTGTGCCTTTACGACTACTATCTGTAGACCTAGCTGCCATCATGAAGCAACTCCTCATTAAGTATGACAACCTGTTTGAGTGTTCCTTCCCTTACTCCATGGGTTGGCATGGTGAGGTTGTGTGACTAGCCTCACTAGTCCTGTGGCTCAAGTCTGTTCTCTTTGCAGGTGCTCCTACTGGTCCTGGCCATGAGAGTGAAGACTATAGCTACTGGCAGCTCCATGCCCTCTACTACCCGCCTCTGCTCCGATCTGCTACAGTGAGGAAACCACCTCCAATTGAGTCCTCATTTAGCTGGATGATACTTGTGTGTGCTCATAGGTAAAGAAGTTTATGGTAGGATTTGAGATGCTCGCGCAAGTCCAGCGTGACCTCACAGCTGAAATGGTAATAAACCAATCCATTCCTTCCTTGTCATTGACTCTCTGTGTTTGCAGGCAGCAGCGAAGCTGAGAGAGCTTCCTGATATACATTATAAGAGACGTCAAGATAACAAAACTTGAAGTACATGAACTTTTAGTTGAGTTTATTATTTAATAAAACTTCTAATGAGTTATTATAAATTAATTGATGTGATTCAGTTAGTGCACTAGGTTTAGCATCTGAGACTGGTAGCAGCAGAAGATGTGAGTAGAGTGTCCAGACAACCCAGCAACTGGAAGGCTTGCTTCTGGAACTCCAGTTCTCTGTCTACCTTGACCCTGAGCAGTGCAAATAAAGCTCTGGTCTTGCTGGACTCACTCAGAGTTCCTCCATAGATGTCTGTCAAACAATAGAGACACTCATTCCACTGTATACACACTGGGCATGTCAACTCACCAGCTACAATATGGGCCACGTCCAGCAGAAAGCTGGCACACTGAGGTCGAGACAACTGGTGACCCAGATACTTGAGTAATGGCTCCAGCTCCTCCTCATTGAGACCAGCCAGTGCCACATGAAGACCTTCTCTCCTGGCCAGCTCTTGCAGCAAACTGTAAACCACTAAAGCATGACCGCCATCCTCCTAAGCCACACCCACCACAGTAATCATATTGTTGTGTACCTATTCCTGTTGCATACCTGGAATACAGCTTGCAAAGCTTTCTTGTACTTGAACTTCTTCAGGAAGTGTTCGTACGGCTTCAACCGCAGCTTCTTCGGACCTGTCACTACATATTCATCCTAACACACACACAGAACGATTCAACTACACACGCTTCCTAACACACACAGAGAGATCTAATAGCTAAAGAGTACTCACAGGTGCTGGAATATAAGTCTTTCCTCTGATGAAGTATCTATATGAACCCCCTCTGATGGGAACTGAAGTGGGCGTGACAAGAGAGGAGGGGAGTTCTTTGGTTCCATGATGTTTAATGGAGAGCAGCTTAGTACTCATCCCAACAACTAGATGTGAGTCTCCAGACTACACACACACACACACACAATGTTCTCACTGATTATGAGAGCTACATGCAGGGTTTTATCAAGGGAAAAACATTAGGGGGAGGGGGAGGGGGGGAGTTCGGACATTTTAACTGCCTCTAAATATATAGTGAAAGTAATTAACATGAAATAATTGTGAGCTGTAAATGCTGGCAGTTTGAGTTGAGCCTAAAGTCATACTGCACACAGCATGCTAACAGGAGGGAAGTTGAGAATATTGGAGGGGGGGGGGGAAGCTGAGAGGTTTGGAAGAGAAGCTTCACCCCTCCCTCCTCTCTCTCTCCCCTCCCATCGCCTATAGAACCCCAGTATGGTAAATGACTCACTGCCATAGCTACACTCAGTATAGGAGCAGGGTAACTCATGCTGTGGAGAACACGATAGTCCTGGACACTGTACACCTTCACCTGTCTGCAAACACACACACACACATACTTCTTAACTCGTGGTCACAGTAGGTTTGTCTTACTTGTCCAGGCTAGCTGACAGTAAGCGATGACACGATGAATCAAAGCACACACAAGTGATCGTCTTCTGGTGGTTAGACAGTTCCACAAGACTCCTCCCACCAGCCAGTAGGTCCCACACTCGCACATGTTGCCCTCCACATGTCACACACATGCTACCCGAGGGAAACATCAACGCGTCTTCCACTGGGGAGGCGTGGCATACCTGCAGGACTTCTGCTGCTGGACGTCGAGTGTCCCACAAGCGTACCGTGTGATCATAGGAACAGCTCAGCAAAATATCAGGCTGAACTGGGCTAGCAACAACACATCTGATGTAGTCCTAACAAACACAAATGACAAAGAGTAGCAATAGTCAATACTTCTGCTACATACTCACTCACATACATACCAAACACATCCATCAACTCTGCACAACTGAACCCTGTGAACTCTACTCAACTGACCCTGTGACCTTTGCACTATCGACCCCATGGACTCACCTCATGACCTCTCAAGGTAAGCAAACACGACTGTGTGGACAGATCCCAGCACTTCACACATGTGTCTTCAGAACCAGAGAGGACTTGCTTCCCATCACATGAGAACTTCACCGTCTTAACTGGTCTACACACACACACACACACACACACACGCACGCACACACACACACACACACAGCCTCAAACCCATACATGAGAAGACAAGTTAGAAACAGGTAGTGTACTGTCTACTTGTATCTGGGTCTATACAAGAGCATCTAGAACAATGGCACGGTGCTCTCTGATAGCTCCAGCACTTATTGTTGGCCTTCCTCTAGACCACCAGACACATCACTAGTTGATAACTAGGTCTGGAAGGCGACAAAAAGGCCAATACTAACTGGTCAGTCAAAGAGGACTCAACTTCAAGCAGCTAAACTACAGGGAATCTCATTCCAAAGCAAATAAAAATGTAACTTTCAAATTATTGTTCCATGCAAGAGGGAACATTACAGACAAACAGCAGCTGGACATCTCGTACCACTGCACCCGCTGGACACAAGGTTTCACTGCCCCCGCTAGACACAAGGTTTCACTGCCCCCGCTAGACACAAGGTTTCACTGCCCC
>WLWD01004349.1_pt1 | contig 44006 bp, 39 predicted proteins | sample 6712731 | NCBI WGS metagenome assembly WLWD01 (sample SAMN12718690, study PRJNA576275) | sponge metagenome | isolation source: marine sponge | host: Mycale hentscheli | place: New Zealand: South Island, Marlborough, Capsize Point | collected 2014-11-01 | reverse complement strand
ACTTAATTCATGATAGGTTTGAAAAGATGTTGTCTTTTTCGCTTTCCGTGACTTTATGGGAAAGTACCAGTATGGAAAAGAAGGCACTAGTTTAGATATTAGCAGATTACAGATATCATTTCCAAGTAATGTCAACTTTATCACTAGAAAAACTGCAACAAAAAATTATAGTTGCTGGTTTTTATTAGTAATCCACTCATCAATTTGTCCAGGAGAGCCATTTGATGCGCATGAATTCTTGCTACTCTTGGTAGATTATTTCATGAGTAATTCATCAGAATAAGTTTGAAATATAACACCGTCATAGATTGCTCAATTCTAAACATGCCTATAAAGTTTCAGGAGCACATTTCAAACTGATGTTATGGTGATAGTGTCAAGGCAATGTAATATTTTAAAAGTTCACTATTTTAACATGTCAATAGTTTCTTACACGTAGTGAAGTGTGCCAAATGTGAACATGTACAATCAGTGAAAGATAGAGAAGTGTGTTTAACACTGCAAGCTGGATCCGGCTTTAAGGTTGATGCCTCTTTTTTTGCATCAGAAATTATGATACTCTAACTAAAATAATTAATTTTAGACTCAAAGTGTTCCCAAATTATTTGATGATGCTATGGAGAAGGAAGACATTGCTGATGGAATATGTAACAAGTATTAATGTAGCCAAGCAATATAGACATATTAAATAAGTTTGATTAAACAAGCTTCTATCAATAATTGACAATGAAAGTTATATGAGTATTAGCTATTGACTAGTTTAAGCAAAATATGTATGTAGAATATGTCTATGATTATATTTGTTTGACTAGGTGTACACATAGCTAATATATATATATATATATATATTATATATATATCAATTCACTAGTCATCTATAAATAGATTGATACAGACGTTTCGGCTGCCATTCAGCTAGCCATCCTCAGTGTGATAGAACTGAAAAGATTGTTATGGATATGTTTATAATATGTTTGATGGTAACATGACAACTGAAGAACTGACAAATGGTAATATCTAATGCAATTGCTCTCTTTGTTATTGTATTACTAATTTAATACCATCTGTGGTTGCTACAGGCATCAAAAGTGATCCAACTAAGGAAGAACCATCTTCTAAAATATCACCAACCTCATCCAAATTATCACCAACAGGTACTTCGTGAGAATGGCATATGCCATTTATTATTTTATTATCATACAATCCTGTCAAATAATGTTTCAGGGGCTAGCTGTGCTGAACACTTTAGTGGTAAGAGCAGAAAAAGATGTGCTTCAGAAAAAGCAAGCATTTCTGCAGAAATTCTAATTATGCCACAAAAGAAAATAAGACGCAGAAGAAGAATCAAACTCAAAGATTCTAAATACTTCAGTATCGGGTAGAATAGCCATCAATTCTTTTTTTTTTTTTGGACATATCATAATTTATTTGTTCCAATTCCTGTGACTAAAATATAAAATATTTAGATCCAGTGGACGTCATACAGAAGTCTGGCTTAATTAATACACCTAGTCTTCAACAACAGCAGAATCAGTCCAATTCTATTTGCCTCTCTTCTTCTCTATTTGATACTAATAACTTACAGAAAAATAATACCAAAGAACCATCATCACTCAGATGTAAAATTTGCAATAAGCAGTACTCCCATCACAGCAGCTTGTCTAGACACATGAATACAGTACACTCAGCAGAAACGGGAAGGACTAAGCGTGATATTTGTGAAAAAGGGTATTTGACAAATAATACAATGGTTAATGTTTTGATAATTTCTTTCACTTGTCCAGTATTGATGCTTTAAACAATCATCTACAAATTGTGCACAACATTGATGTAGTGATTACAAGGCATACATTTGGTAGTTTCCATCATTTCCTTGAATGGAAAGAAGAAGAAGAGAATTTGACAGATTCTTGGTATGTATTGCACAGTGCCCCAAATATACGTGATAGCAATGCATTTATTATTATTACTGTAATCGTACTGGTAAATATAAATCTCGGGGTTCTGGGAAGAGAGCACTGAAAAGTCAGGGATCAAGTAAACTAAATATGAATTGCTCTGCATATATTAAAGCAATAAAAAATGTTTGTAGTGATTGTACTACTGTGGTTGATAGCTCAACACATTACAATCATAAAAATCAATTGGGACATTCACACATTAATAACACTACCAAATTTGTTGTTGCTGAAAAGCTTGAGGCAGGGATTTCCCCAAATTTCAACACAGATAGAATACAAAGGCATTCTAATGTCTTTGTGAGTGTTTCAACAATGGTTCATGAAATGCAAGCATCAGATTACAATGCTGTTCTACTCTTCAAACAACAAAGTGAAAACTCCTCTAAAAAGTATACTTCTTTAGATACTCATGATTTTCTTCTTGTTTTGCAGACAGAATTTCAAAAGGAAATGTTTGCTAAATTTGGAAAAAATGGTATATGTGTGGATGCAACATATAATGTAAATAGTTACAGTTTTCATTTAATTAGTGTACTTGTCTTAGACCAGTATCAGGAAGGAATTCCTGTAGCTTGGGGTATATTAAATCGCGAAGATGAAGCTGTCATAAAATATATATTTGAAGCAATTAAATCAACATGTGGTGATCTTTCTACAGAGTGGTTTATGTCAGACATGGCACTACAGTACTACAATGCTTGAAAGGATGTATTTGATTCATAAAGAACTAAATACTTATAGTGTGCCTGGCACATTGATCGTGCTTGGAGGAAAGCAGTTAAAAAATATTTTAATAGCCCCAGTAGTCAGCAAGAAGCATATCACCAACTACAGGTACTCTTGATGGAGTCATGCAAAAGAAAATTCCAAATATTGTTAACTAAATTTTTGACACGACACAAAAGTAGTTCTTTCTTGGACTATTTTAACACTATAGAACATATAGAACAATGGGCATTGTGTTTTAGAGTAGGAAGTCCATTTAATTCAAATATGCATGCAGAAGCCTTCCATCGTGTATTGAAAATAGTTTATCTGAAACACAAACGAAACAGACGTTTGGACACTCTCATCTATGTTTTATTTCAAATTGCTAGAGATAAAGCATATGAAAACTTGCAAAAGATAGAGAAGGGAAAACACAGTCACAGAGTCTGTGACATAAACAAAAGACACAAAACAGCACAATTGTTTCACGATGCACAAATTGTGCATAAGAAAGATAACGAATATAGTGTATCTTCCCAGAAAAGGCCAAGTACATGCTATATAGTATGTAAATAATGGATAGCTGTAACTGCAATTTAAATGCCAATTTTGTTTGGCATGTTTTCACCAATACACTTGCTCCTGTTAGGACTTGACTGAGAAATATCTCATCCATTGCATTATCATCTGATGACACACCAATTAAAAAAATAGCAGCTAATTCTAAAAGTATACCTCAAAGAAAGTTTTGTCAACACGAAAGAAAAGATTGGATTCTAAAAGAACTATTAGCAAGCCCACTATTACTGAAGCTATGCAATGTGAAGACGAATTAAATTTTACTGAAACTGAAATTTGTGCTGTATGTTTCCAGGAAGATGATACATTGGAAGATGATAATGTACAGTGGATATCATGCAAGCTGTGCTCTGTTTGGGTACATTTAAACTGCATTAATACAATGATTATAATATTTGTTCATTTTGTCAATAATAGCAATTTATAGTCCTCATTTTTTTTGTTGTTGCTGTCTCAATATTTATCAATGCTAGTTACCTGTACTTGCTGCTTAATCTAAACCTTGGGCTTAAAAAATAAGCCAGCCGTTCCTGTGAACTGACTGCTGCAGAATAAGTAGACTTGCATTTACAACACAATACAGTAGCTAATGTCGTCAACTCTTCAAGACGGAACATGGTCTCAAGGGGGTATTAAAAAAGGTATGCTAAATTTTACTGAAAGCTTGCTTACCACATTACCCTAAATATTAGTAAATTGTCAGTATAAAATTTGATATATTGAGTCTAGGCTATTGAGATGGCGTTGAGTCAATTAGTTGTACTCTTCCTACATGTCACAGTACCAGCTAAGATCACTCATATCAGCTAGCCTGGCAAGGGTGATGATTCCTTGCTGTGGTAGTAGCTATGTGACACACCAGTACTATTCTGGTACTATAGACAACTCTCAGTTCTCCTCTCCCAAACCCAACAATACTTGTTGATAGTTAAATTTCATAAGAAGCCAGAGTCTGCATGAATAAGATATAGCTGGTCAATAGCTAGCTATAATATGAAACTACATCTGACAAGGTGTGATACATAAAACAGTTATGATAATAGTGCATGTGACAATGATGGATACACACAAACAAGAACAATAATAGTGATGTGACAATAGTGGATGCGTAATAAAGGTAGCTAACATAACAATCAATAATACTGACCTTATCATGACATAGTTATATTTTTACTTGTAGTCTATTCATTATGATATCCATCTAGTCTTACCACCACAGTTGCCCTTTTACACACATTGATAGCCAAAAAATTGATCAGGCAATCCAGGGCAGTATCTAATAGCAAGCTAGTGATTTAGGATAAGGCCTTTTTTATTTCACAAATGAGAGGATTAGTTTCTAAGTGTTGTCTGCCTCTCAGTTGCTGCTTGCTAGAAATTCTAATGTCTTGAATAGAATATAGCTTATCTTGAAGAGCACAAATAATATCTTCTATACCAGGAGGCAAGTTTTGTTCATTGGATATGGCTGCTGATAAGATTAGTTCACAGGTTCTTGTTCAGCTAACACCAAACAGTGTCATTGTGAGAATATCATTGATACTTGTGTTGATATTGCGACTACCAGTATTTACGTAGAAAATATATACTTACTCTACCCATAGCTAAATAAACCTTCATGACGTGCCTTCATATGAAATCGGGAATTTTTGGATAAGGTTTATTTCACAATTAACTTCATAGTACTTAACTTACAGTTAAACCATTGGTGGAGAACTAAAATACTAATAAGTGCAACAAGTTCATTGCATGCAAATACAGTAGACCACATATCCTAGCAACTGGTACCAAGAGTGTGTAGCTGGTTCAATATGAAAACTATTCAGATACAAAAAATAATAGTGATGGCGACAAAGAAATAAGCTATTTTGAATGGGGAATGGAAGTTATATCTAATTAATGTGCAAATCCAATGAATGAAAGCTACGAAAGTGGTTTTCAGATAATCATAAGTTTGAATAGTAGCGGTTTCAGGGGGGTTGGAAGCAAATACAAAGTGGTGAGGCCAATATTAGTCAAGAAAATTTAATTGATATTTACAAATAATCACGGCCAATTATTAGCCAAGAAAATTTAATTTATATTTAAAAAAAGTTTCAAACATTGTTCAAGAAAATTTTATTTATGTTTACAAATAAAAAGTTTCAATCACATTTTTTAATATCAGTTGCCACAAATTCCCCAAAAATCTGTTCTCTATGATCACTTCCATGATTAAATCGGTTAGCACTTTCAATCAAGCTTAGATCATCAGTAAGACCTCGATGAACCTCTTACTTTGGCAATAGAAAGATTTAAACGCCTAAGAATATCAAATATTACTGCAGTAATCGTATCAGCATCAATTGCATCCGCCATGAACAAGCCAAGTTAGCATCAACCCAACGAATATACAATACAACTTGCTCACGATTTGAAGCATCAGTTGTTTCATCAACCATCAAGGTAACAAAAGATGCTGAATGTATTGAACTGGCAACCTCTTGAAGGACTTGAAGTGCCATTACTTTAATCATTTCATTTTGCATATCACCAGATGTACACTTACCTGTTTTCTTTTTTATCCATTGAAATACCCAAGAGTCATCTTCCCCACGGAGTTTAAGCAATTGCATGTAATTGGAATTACTTTCATCCCCACTTCCTTGAAGAGGTAATGCTTGCCTAGCTAAGAACCGGACATTTGATAGTAATTTCAAAAAACACTGTCGAAGCTCCAATCTATCTTTAGCAAGTTGAGATGACAGACTTTCTTCTATATCCTTGGTAGTTGCAGGGAAGTAATGGTCTTCAGTACTGCATCCTTATGGCATCTACTGGACTCATGGTTTGGAAATTAACACATGCATCCTTCCAATTAGTGTAGCCAGATGAAATATAGGTGGTTTCAAGATCACTTACTGAATTAAGCTTATTCTCAGAGTAGGCTTTCACACAAATGAAGCAGAATGCTGCATCCATATCTTCCCAATAATGAAGCCAAGGCCACATTTGGAACCATTGGGGCAAAAACGATCTTTTTACGACATTTTTCTTCCCAAATTCTCTCCTTGGGAACTTGAATGGAGGAGAGGATGGCTGGTGCCGCTCTGTTCCAACTACTGGCACTTGCAGCTTTCTAGGCTTCATGGATGATTGAATGCAGCCAAAACTTTAGTAGCTAGTTGACTGTATTTTAGCTCTGGCTACACTCACAATGGTGGTTAGCTATGTAGTGGTAAGGTTATTTCACGAGGTTCTTCAATATAATGTAATCACAACGACTAGAACAAGAATAACAACTAAAAAATGACTGAATGACTGGTAGTTTTATAGGCATGCTCAAGTTAAGTACACAGGAAAAAAGAAAAAACATTGTATGCAGGTAGACTTCCATAAGTTTATTGGCGAGCGAGCGTAGCGAGCGAGACACTTACAGGGGTAAAAATGAAAAAATCGGGGATGTTTATTTGTATATATGTTTGGACGTACGTATGTCATTTTGTACTTTGACCCTCACGTATTTTTGTGTTCTCTCCGTGTTCGACCCCGTCCCAAATTGCACTAAACAGAATCCTCTGGTTTATCGATCAGTACCCGTATCACCCTAGAAATGGAATTGTTTACCTTTTTGAATTCTTTTGCGGGTGCAGTTCAAACTTGAAAACTTAAGGGACTTTCATTTCTATTCGAGTTAGTGGCGGTGGTAAGTCAATGGATCTTTGTCATGGTTATAAGCCGTGCCCAACAGTATTTACTTGAAAATACATTGTCCACTATACTACTGCGAAGGTAAGTCTGTGTAGGTGCATGTCCAGTTGTGTCAAAGCATTGTGTGTTACAACCACTACTTAGCTAAAAAATATCACAAAGAAAACTTTTAAATAACGTGTATTGTTTTGTTGTTGTTGTTTTCCTTCCAAGCAGTTGCAGAGAGTTGTTACTATGGCACTGAAATCCCTTTACCCTGTATGCTAAATAAAAAAACTGGACCTTATTTTCAGTAGCTTCAGTGTTAGAAGTCAAAATCATTCATATAAAAATAGTATAGTCTTTAGGCTCGCTCGCCATTTGTGCTCAAGCACACCACTAGTATAAATTGAAAGTGTGAATAAATTGAATAGAATACTAATTTGAGTTTGGTAAACAAAGTCAATGGTGCGAAAAATTCACCCGGTTCGCGAACTTTTTACCAATACGTGCATATTGAGGAATTTACGGAACCTTCCCAATACTTCGTATTGGACTTAGTTCCACTTCCACTCGCTGACTTGACCCATATGATGAACCCGATCTAGTCTGCGAAGTTACAGCCAGTTACTATGTATTCCGGTTCAAGTATTAGTTCGTCAGATTCTGGTGAAGACGAGGTTGCTAGCAGTCCTCCATTCAAGAAGAAAAAAATTGTTAAATTTACTTCTGCTCAGCGATTTTGCCTCAACCAGTATTGGTCGAGAGGGCTAACTGGTTGTGGGAAAAAGTACTCACCAGTAATTATCAAAGCTGCCAGAGATACAGGGTTAACCTGTGATCAAGTTAAGGTATATTTTATCTATTATAATCTATCAGTTTTTATGTGGTTATATTTATTGCAGCCTTGATATTTTTGTTTGAATATTTCCGTATCATGGGAGCGTTGTGTATTCTCCCATATTGTACTCTTGTTATTGAATGCTCCAAGCAGCACATGTGTGGCGAGTAAAAATTAATGAAAACTTTATTGTAGCCAGTTGAGTAAAAATATCAAGAAAGCAATAAATCACTTATCACACTCATCGTACAATATATGGGAATGACATTATACTCTCACGCTATATTTTCCATGCTCTTAAAATACTTCCCATATTGTAGTTTGAGTATAGTGATATAAGTATTATATATTATATATAATAGCTACTTAGCCTAAATAAAATATCATTCACATATTGACAAATGTAATAAGTGTTTTATTTTACCCACTTAACCAGTTACGAAACATTTTTCATGGATTGTACTCCTATGCATCTGCTGCTTGGAACGCTCAATATCAAGTCTATAATAGGAAAACATTGAAGGCATGTATGGGGGAATGTTTAAGTAAATCAAGGATGTATATATATAACCTTAATGTATAAATTTGTGGTATATGGATTTATAGAGGTGCAGATAGATTCAGTAATAGTACTGTTAAAATTCAGTGGTAAAAAAATATCAGCGAAGTAGATGAACAAGTATGAGAGAGATGTTTCAACAGATGTAGTTTATGGATAAAATTTATTCATTCTAAAGAGCTACTTACATTATATAAGACATATCCATTCAGTAGTTACTGATTTCAATTTAATTAGCTATAGATAGAATGGCAGCAGATTCAGCAACTTAAAAAAAATCACTAGTACCTGGACACAACCTTGTAATATTTAGTGATTATGACAGACTGACATAGCTAATTTGATGGTAGGTATATCTATTTATATCATAGTTGCTGCGGTAACAGCCATGGATTAAAAATGTTATTCCACTCTAAGTTTCCCGCAGGCACTGTATACTTCCCTGCGATTTTCAACTGTTGACGGTGTAATTTTGACGTACAGAGATAGAATTTATTGAGCAAACTTTTGTCACTGCAGTTAAAAAATAGTAGGGAACATCAGTCTCTTTGCGTACTTTGATGGCTCTTCTCTAGTCATCAAAAAAAGGCTAGCAGTAGGGCTAGTTATAGGGATGTACCATTATTATTACATAGAGTAGAGCTAGTTATAGGAATGTACCACTATTATTACATAGAGTAGAGCTAGTTATAGGGATGTATCACTATTATTACATAGAGTAGAGCTAGTTATAAGGATGTACCACTATTATTAAATAGAGTAGAGCTAGTTAGAGGGATGTACCACAATACTACATAGAGTAGAGCTAGTTATATAGGAACGTACCACTATTATTCATAGAGTAGAGCTAGTTATAGGGATGTACCACTATTATTAAATAGAGTAGAGCTAGTTAGAGGGATGTACCACAATATTACATAGAGTAGAGCTAGTTATATAGGAACGTACCACTATAATTACATAGAGTAGAGCTAATTCTAGGACTGTACCACTATTATTACATAGAGTAGAGCTAGTTATAGGAATGTACCACTATTATTACATAGAGTAGAGCTAATTCTAGGACTGTACCACTATAATTACATAGAGTGTTATAGGGATGTACCTCTATTATGTACCACTATTATTACATAGTTATAGAGCTGTACCACTATTATTACATAGAGTAGAGCTAGTTATAAGGATGTACCACTATTATTACATAGAGTAAAGCTAGTTATAGAAATGTACCACTATTATTACATAGAGTAGAGCTAGTTATAGGGATGTACCACTATTATTACATACAGTAGAGCTAGTTATAAAGATGTACCACTATTATTACATAGAGTAGAGCTAGTTATAGGGATGTACCACTATTATTACAGAGTAGAGCTATGTACGAATCGTACCACCTATTATACTATCAAAATTACAAAATTAAATGCAAGTATATATAAGTTGAAGGTGTTTTGTTTTAAGTACTACACGGTATAACTTAATTTGTGTGCTGTATAACATATTGTACCACTTGTACCACTTGTTGTATGAGACTAGAATAGCACGGACAACGGTTGCTATATACGCTTTTTCATTTAATTTATAAACAAAATTTGGTACATGCAGTACATTTCAAAACATGCAATCAGGTATTCAAAAACTAGTGTTACATGTGGTGCAAGTTTTACAGTTGATGGAATATTGCTTTTTCAAAATAGGCAATTTTGTTCTGTTGCATACCACCTTGTGGTACGTGATGTACCACTTCTGATACATGCATAATAAGTGATTATGCATTAAACACACTACTTCACATAGGTGGTAAACAAAGTACCACATGCGGTACAAACTATGAGTTAGAAGATAATGCCGGATGTCCCTAAAATGGTACATGAGAACTAGCTTGCAACACTTGTAGTATGATATTGACTACAAAACTTTAAATTGTACGAACGGTACACATGTAAGTCTTTAGCCCTAGCTAGATCCGGTGGTACTAAAATAGATCTAGTTGTGCCCTGTTGTGCTAAATTAGATTCAGTGATGCTAGAATAGATCTTGATGGTGCTAAAATTGATCCGGTTGTGCTAGAATAAATCTCGTGGTGTTAGACTAGATCCATGAGTGTGGTGTTAGAATAGATCTGGTTGTGCCAGAATAGATCCGGTGGTGCTAGAATAGATTCAGAGGTGGTAGAATAGATCTTGTGGTGCTTGAATAGATCCAGTGGTGGTACAGTTGATCCTGTGGTGCTAAATCAAATTCAGTGATGCTGGAATAGATCTTGATGGTGCTAGATAGATCTGGTTGTACTAGAATAGATCTCATGGTGCTTGAATAGATCCAGTGGTGCTAGAATAGATCCTGTGGTGCTAGAATAGATTCAGTGATGCTAGAATAGATCTTGATGGTACTAGAATAGATCCGGTTGTGCTAGAATAGATCTTGATGGTGCTAGAATAGATCCGGTTGTGCTAGAATAGATCTCGTGGTGCTAGAATAGATCCAGAGGTGCTAAAATGGATCCAATGATGCTAGAATCGATCCAGGTATGCTAGAATTGATCTCATGGTGCTAGAATAGATCCAGATCCAGTGGTGGTAGAATCGATCTATAATGGTTGTTCTAGAAGATAGGTGTCCGTTTCTGTATTGAAGGTTGAGAAATATTCTCTTCTAAAGGCTTGGCATGCCGAATGCAATAGCTTTTCTTTTTTATCCATCGCTGAAACCAGAGAAATAACATAACAAGGTTAGTCCCATGTCGATTGCTGTGCTTCTAGTTAAATTTTATAATTTATATGCTATTGTAGACCAAGTGGGGTCGAATAGATCCAAGGATGTCAAAATGGACTTAGTAGAATTTGAGTATAGGTCTTACTAATAGTAGTAGAATAGATACAATTAATACTAGAATAGTCAACGCTAGAATAGATCTAGTGGTACTAGAATAGGTCCAGTAGTGCTAGAATAGATTCATAGAATAGTACATTCAGCAACAGTAGTGAGAACTCTGTAATACTGTAATGCTCTTTCATAATTGAAATGAATCCCATTGATCCAGTATCTATGGAAAGCATCATTCCCACTTTCATGGCAGTGCTACTTAAAAGAGTATGGAGATTCTGATGGTGAGATTTAACTAAATCTAAATTTACTAGATATGTAAGTTTCAGTTGCATTTGAAATTACCTTTCATTTGCCTTAACAGTGAAATTATATAATAAATAAGTAAAGCTGGAGCTTGTTGAGCAGTTAACCACAGTCAAACACTTTATTTCTCTTTACTTCCTAATCTTTGCGTTCACCACTTTAAATATATTTCATTTTGCTCAAGACCAATGTACTGTAAGAGTGTTCACCAAATAATGGTTGAATTACTTTGTAGTTGCAGTGTAAGAATATATTATTTTATAATTTGTAGTCGGGAAAGAGGCTATAAAGAAAGGAGTGGGGTTCTTTATAAAGCAAGCCAATGAACAATACAGGAATCTCCCTCAGGTAGATAAAACAAGGCTTGCATCCATATTTCAATTATTTACTGTTAATACTCATGACAGTCAACTCTGTGTTAAACCTGAAGTCATTGATCACTTAAGAGCTCTAATTATTTCAGGTAGGATTTTTATATTTATTGCTTATTATTTCATTAGTATTTCATTAGTGTGATTTTATAATTATAGCAAAGCTTTACCAGGTTGTGACCTTATTTCTCAAGCATCTCGAAGTGCAACATCTAAATCGGGCAAGTTTATATTTTAGTATTAGTAGCACCATAATTATAGCAAGGTCTTTTTCCAGGTGGTGACATGATTTCTCAGGCATCTGGATCAGGTAAATTCAGATATTTGTACTTGGTGATTGTTCTATAGTTCTATGTTTACCTTAGCTAATGTATAAGTGCTTCACTTTTGAGATTCATGATTTATATTTTTCTATCTACTTCATTCTGAATACATGTGTGCTTTTGTTTGATATAGTTATTGAAACTCTCCTTACCATAATGACTTCTAATTCTGTCACATCGACTGCTCCTCAAACTTTCACTTCATCTAGTTTGGTAGATTCCCCTCGTCCGGTCGTTTCATCTGGTTCTATTGTTAAGTCTCACCCATCTAGTCGAGTCACTTTATTGGATTTACTAACTTCATCTGCTCCTTTATCCAATCCCGTAACCAAGTCAATTCTGCAGTCATCTTGTACAGTTAATCTGCCATCAGATCCAGTTACATCATCTGCATCTTCTGTCGTGCCATCATATCCAGCTACACCATCTGCATCTTCTGTCTTGCCATCGTATCCAGTTACATCATCTACCATCTTCTGTCCTCCTGCCATCATATCCACTTACATCATCTGCTCCATCTTCTGTCCTGCCGTCAGCTCCAGGTACATCATCTGCATCTTCTGTCCTGTTATCAGATCCAGTTTCATTGTCTGCTCCATCTTCTGTCCTGCCATCAGATCCATCAGATTCAGTAATAGGGTCTGTTATGCCGTCTAGTACTAAAACCAAGTACTGGCTTGCACAACACCACCTTCTTTATTCGGATAGAGAACTATTGAAATCCCATGAGTGGATTAATGACAAAATTGTACATGCTGCCCAATCAATTTTGAAAAAAAAAAACAGTGTGGTTTGCAGGGTTGGCAGAACACACTTCTGGGACAATTCCATGGTTTCAAGCCTATCTCTGCCCCATTTGTCCAAATATTACATGTGTTAGAGTCACATTGGGTGACAATTTCTAATGCATTATTTGGCTGTGAAGACAAAACTTATTTCAGAGACTGCATCAAAATATATGACAGCCTATTATCGAAACATGGAACTCTTGAAATGCAGAAGAATATTTTTTCAATTATGCAACCAAAAGTAAAAATAGTTAATGTTGATGTTATGAATGTCATGAAGCAGCCTAACTCCTACGACTGTGATGTTTTTGCCATAGCTTTTGCGACTGAGATTGCTCACGGGTATAATCCCATGTCCAACATCAAACTGAGCCCAAATGATTTGGGCTCAGTTTGATGTTGGACAAATGAGGAATCACCTATTGGATTGTTTAGAGAAAGGTTGCTTATCACGGTTTCCAGTTGTGAAAATACGCCGGATACCAATTGGAAGTAGAGTGAAACACTTTATCCCAGTGAAAGTTTACTGTGTCTGCAGAAATATTGATAACAAAAAGCAGCCTATGATTGAATGTGACCTCTGTAAAGAATGGTTTCACTTCTCTTGTTTAAATATTAGCATCAGTTCTGAAGCACTCAAAGTAGACAAGTGGAAGTGTCCATCGTGTGCAACTATTTTAAAGTAACTATAGAAACTTATTTTTGACTTTAATTTGTGCATTCATTCAAAATATACATGAATATGTATAATTGTATACAGCAGTATTGAATTGTATACAGCAGTATTGAATTGTATACAGCAGTATTAAATTGTATACAGCAGTATTGGATAATTTACTCACTTATAGTGCCAAAGTTTCACAATGCAGAATAACTTGCTAACCATACAACTTTAGAGAGCTATGATAAAAGGTGATGAGCATACTAACAACAAATATGCGTATTTGCAGCCAGCTAAATAGCTACTAAGTCGGCTTCCACCACAGGGAATCGGGGATGAAAAACATTTTACTTATCATGTAGAGTTAATCAAGTTAAAGGTATGGATTACACACAGACAAATGATACCCACAAGTAGTCTGTCTAACAGAGTTTACAATGGCTAATTTTCTAGTTCAAGAGGAATACTGTTATAGGTAGCTATAATAAACACACAATTGCTAGCCAATTAGTTATACTTGAGGAATTGCTAATTATGCTCAATTATTTTACCTTATATTATGCTATTCCCAAATCCCTACTATTTGGGCCTAAAGCTTGCAAACATCTTCAACAAACCTGCCCTTAATGCTCACAGAATGCTACCCCCAAATTTAGTATTCTTAATAATAAACGTAATCATGTAGTTTTGAAATTGTTTGGGAAGGAAAACACAACATTCAGCTGCTGATGATGATAGCCAAGTGACAAGAGCCATTCTGTATGCTCTTAGATTAATTTACTAGTTCATGCTGATGTCTTCCACCTCATCAAATTCAATAGACGCACCATCACTCTTAGCAATGAATAGAGAAAGCTCCGCTCATCGGGCCAACTTCTGATCACTTGTATTGAAAAAAGGAAAGAAAAAACAAATATCCATTTCATGGACATGTACCTTACCCATATGATTTTACCTACCTAAAGTGCTCAAAAATGCTAGCATAATTTAGTAATTCCTACATGACAATCAGCTAGCTACTTATCTATACCACATTATGTAAACTACTATAATATTACCCTTGTAGCACCCACATTTATAATCATAAAAATGCACAAAAGCAATGAAATATTTTCAAAAGTACACAGCTAATAGCCACTATCTAGCTAACTGGTTCAACAAAAATCTTCAATGCTATAGTTTTCATCATCAGAGATGTCACTGTCTGAGTAGTCCAATAAACCAGCTTCACTGTTGCTTCTGGATAAATAAGCATGTTTTCTCGGCTTCATCAAAGGAGTGTTTATTGCTGCACAGCAATGACTTCAGCATAGCAACAGCACCTCTGCTGAAGTTGTCATTGACACTAGACAATGCTTCCAACTTCATCGAAACAACAACTTGTCTTTGCCTGTAATATTGTACCAAGTTCTTTGATTCCTGCTCTAACATTATCAATTCTTCTTCTGACCGGCAAAGCATTAAGTAAGCATCCATAATAGCTCGCTTGGAACCTGTAACCACATGATAGCATGATGATCCTAGTCCATGAAGGCGGCCTTCAATTGCTCCATCAGAGAGTGCTTCAGCTATTGACAAACTGTCAAGAGTATCGGGCAAACAGCAAATACTATTATATTCATTTAGCAGTTTTTTTTAATGAAGTGGTTTCTTTTGCAATTTGTCGAGAGACTCTCTTCCTCTAGCCACTTTTCAATTTTGTCTTTTTCACTTTGATCTACAAACAAAACAATGGCTAACAAAAAAAATTACATTTTAGTGCCAATTACCATTAAAAAAAGTAGGACAAGTTTCCTTCAAAGATTCCTCTGATAAAGTCTTACACTTTTTTGCTTTATCCCACCGAAGCAAGATCAAAGAAGCTGTGAATTAAATACAGAGGTATATTATTTTTTAATAGTGAGAATCTTAACATCATTACCAAGTTTATTCTTAGTCTTAAGTCCATAATACTCAAGAGCAATGATGGTAGGGAGCGCAGCGGACCGAGGTTACCGGCAAGGGGAGGGCCAAGCGGAACTAGGTGGGAGGGCCACGGAAGTATAAGTGGCCTGACCTCGTGTAGTGGGCGTCAGTTGGAAAGTGATTAAAAACGGAAAGTAAGAAAGAGTAAGAATGGAGAGGGCCTCCAGGAGCAAAGGAAAAGCAGCGGCGGAGGGCCGCGAGAAAGAAGAGATTCCGAATCCCAAGAGACGTAAGGAGACGGACTTGGAGACTGAGTTGGAAGCGGAGTCCTCAGACGAGGGGAGCTCGAAGGCGGAGGACGCATCCGTCGACGGCGTGGAAAGGAACGCAAGAGTCATTGAGGCAATGTGCAAGGAGATGAGGGCGTTTCAAAAGGTGGTGATGATGCGCCTGGATGACAAAAAGGGTATGCCTTTATGGTGGAGGTAGGGGACATGGGGTAGTGTAGTTGAGTGCGGGAGAGTCGTGAGTAAGTGGACAGGGTTGGGTTAGGCTATACTGGGTGACTATGGCAAACGACCCTGGTACTCATCTTCCGTGCTAGAGATAGCGCGTGACTCTCCTGAGTTCAGGTGTTTGTGGAGCGTCCAGTGGGCGAGTGTTAGGATGTAGTCAGGGTGCAACGGCAGGTAGCCATGCGGTAAGCACAGTGGAGCACCCTGGGTAGTCTAGAGGATGGGGAGTTAGGTGGTTTGAGCCAGGTTGGGCTGGTAGTGCGCCATTAGGGCTGGAGTTGAGCCGCAAGGGCTGGTGTTGAGCCAAAAGTTCTGGTGTTGAGCCAAAAGGGCTGGTGTTGAGCCTTAAGGGCTGGCATACAGTGATGGGGCAGCGCCTAGTTGGTCGCGGTGCCGTAGAATGTGATGGGGAAGGCCATGGTGTTGGCCGTCATCACCGTAGGGAGCGAAGACTGTGGGTACAGTCGTGTAGGTCCCCCAGTGGCCGTGTTGGGTGACAACACGGGGAGGGCTCGCTAGGGCAGGTGTTGTTACACCTGTGGAGCGAGCAGTGGGAGCTCAAGGAGACACCCCCTACTGTGTGGCATTGGGGTGGAGCTCAGGGTGTAGGTTAGGGAGTGGGCATGCTAGTTAGGGTAGTTACATGGGAGCATACATGGGAGGGGGGGGTGTCAGAGGCAGCGGTTGGTCCAGTGTGGTGTAGTGACGCTGTGAAGCTGCAAGGATGGTCGCGGGCCCTGGTGTTGGGCATACACTGTGTTTTGAGTCTGTGTGGTGTGTGTGCTCACAGACGAGGTGGCGGCTCTGGCCGGGTCGGCCTTGAAGAAGGGAGCAGCTGAACTGCCGGCTGTACAGAAAGGGGCAAGGGGACCACGACCTCGGGGACTGGGAGTCAGTCCAGAGAGACAGGAGTCGGACGAATCCGACTGTGAGGAAACGGTAGAGGTGGTGAATCTGATCAGGAAGATGCCCCCGTTGCCCCTCAAGACCGTGAAGCTGATCCGGAAGGGCATGTACGTGGACTTTGCCCTGTTCCCTGTGTCTGGTTGCGAGCCGGTGGAGGCTGGTGAGGACAGTACTGAAAGGAGAGGAAAAGATTTGGATGGTACTGGGGTCAGGAAGAAGTCGAGGCGCCTGAAAGAGGTGCCGGACCCGCTCAGGTGGCACGCCTGCTTTTCTTTATTTCAAGCTGCGTGGGCGTCGACTAAACCCTCTATGTGGCTACCACTAGCCACTTACAGGGAGTCCATCAATAAGATGGCAATGTTGTATCCGTGGAAGAAGGTGGTCATCTACGACCGAGAGTTCCGAAAGGAAGCAGGAGGAAACAAAGACACAAAGTGGGAAGTAGAGGACCTGGCCTTGAGGATGGATGCTCTTAAGCATTCCTCGGAAGGCGGCCAGAAGCCTGTTGTAGTGGAGCCTCTATTGGATGTTGGGAGCATGGGAGCCAGGAGGAGAGGCACCTGCTTCCGCTACAACCGTGGGGAAGGCAGATGTGGATTTGGGAACGGTTGTAAATTCTCCCATACGTGTTCAACCTGTGGTGGAGAGCACCCGGCGGCCAGGTGTGGCAAGTCCAGGGAAAGAAAGTAGTCTGACTGTTCGCTGGTCATATGGACGTGTCATCCATGATGTTTACTGTTTGAAACTACATTATTTCATATCACTAAGTCGCTCTGTCGAGTGGGGTATGCGGGAGGGTTGCGGTTAGCTTCAGTAAGGGGCTAATCCGATGGGTGGGGTAGGGCTTACCTAGGATGTAAGGGAGGCATGGCGTAGGTTTAGGTAGTATGAGGGTAATATAGAGGCCATACACACACGTAGTTAAGGGGCAAGTGTTGCAGTGAGTATGGTTGAAGTGTGTGGTCACTTCTGTAGGGTACTGCTTCACGAGCCAACTGCTGGAACTCGAGAGGAGATCGGAGGGGTCGAGCAGCAGAGTGCTGTCAGGGGCAGAGGAGGTGGTGACTCCTCTGGTGTGGCAGAGGTGGGAAGCGGAGTTGACCGAACATCCTGACAGAGAATGGGCCAGGTTCCTGGTGAGGGGTATCCGGGAAGGCTTCCGAGTGGGCCACGAGCAAAGGTCGGTGACCTTGGAGGAGAGGCGGGGTGCCATGTTCGAGGCCAAGAAACACGGAGTCATCGTGGAGGAATACCTGCGAAAAGAGGTGCAGGAAAAAAGGGTGTGGAAGGTGAATGGTGAGGGTGTTCAGTGCTCACCATTCGGGGTCATTCCCAAGAAGGGCAAGCCAGGCAGGTGGAGACTAATAGTCGATCTGTCCGCACCGGAGGCCCACAGTGTCAACGATGGAATTGACAGAGAACTGGCAAGGGTGACTTATACAACGGTGGACGAGGTGATCAGGAAAGTGATGGATCTGGGAGTGGGAGCCAGACTGGCCAAGGCAGATGTGAAGGCCGCATATAGGAATGTCCCAGTGCACCCCAGAGACAGATGGTTACTGGGCATGAGATGGAACGACGAGGTGTTCGTGGACGGCACCCTCCCGTTTGGGCTGAGGTCAGCCCCGTTACTGTTCTCTACACACTAGGCGACGCAATCGAGTGGATGGCTACGAGGAAGGGTGCGGCGTGGTTGAGACATTACCTGGACGACTTTGTGGCTGTCGGTCGGAAGGGCACGGTAGATTGTGAGAGGGCCATGCTAATATTCAAGGAGGTGTGTGGGCGACTGGGCATGCCGCTGGAGGAAAGTAAGGAGGAGGGACCCAGTGAGGTGTTGACCTTCCTGGGCCTGGAGATCGACTCTATCAAGATGGAAGTGAGGTTGCCTCAGGAGAAACTCATGGAGATGAGGGCCCTCCTTAAGAGATGGAGGGGTATGAAGGCATGCAAGCGGAGAGACCTGGAATCCCTGGTGGGTTCTCTCAATCATGCCTGCAAGGCCATCAGGCCAGGCAGGGCGTTTAAGAGGAGGCTGCAGGATCTGATGACCTCGGTGAAGTCGAGGGACCGATTCGTGCGACTCAACGTGGAGGCCAGGGCGGACATCGAGTGGTGGTACCGGTTTGGGCTGGAGTGGAACGGGACGGCTCTGATGAAGTCAGTTGTGTTGGACGGGCAACCGATGGAGGAGATGTGCACTGATGCGTCCGGCAACTGGGGTTGCGGGGCTGTCTGGAGGAACGAGTGGTTCCAAATCCGCTGGGACAGCCTGCCAGCGACGAGGGAGTGGGGCATTATGCCCAAGGAAATGCTGCCGATCGTCGTGGCGGCAGCAGTCTGGGGCCACAGGTGGAAGGACGGACGCATCCTGGCCAGGTGCGACAACACGGCAGTGGTAGCGGCCATCAATGCCGGGGCCTGTAAGGAGAGGTGGTCCATGCACCTGCTGAGGTGCCTGGCATTGGTGGAGGCGACCCTATCACTGTCCGTGCGTGCGGTGCACATCAAGGGAGTGGACAACGGGATAGCTGATGACTTGTCCAGGGATAGGATGGTGAAGGCTCTCTCTTCCATGCAGGAGGCGGATGTTCGACCAGTGGAGGTGCCGGGATCCCTGCTGGGACTGCTGACCACAGGCAGCCTCTCGTGGTCAGAGCGGGACTGGAAGCAGATGTTGATGCTGCGATCGACCGCTCTATAAGCGAGAGGACCCGGCGCCGATACGCGGCTGCATGGGAGAGGTATCGGACGTGGTGTGAGGGACTGGAGGAGGACCCTTTGCCAGTGACGGAAGAGAAGATCGTGCCGTACGTGATGTCGCTGGCGAAGGACGGGCTGAAGGACGGGGCAGTGAAGTATCACCTGGCGGCACTCAGGATGGCCCACATCAAGGCTGGACTGAGGGCCCCGGTGTGGAGCGAGATGGGCAGGCTGGGTCAGCTGAGGAAGGGGCTCATCCAGAAGAGCATGGTGGACGGTGAGAAGGGGCTGGTGAGGAACCCCATCAGGTGGTTCCACATGCAGACGCTGAGGGAGGCATGGCGTGGTGATGGAGACCGGGGATGCATGCTGTGGGCGGCGGCCTGCATGTGCTTCTTCGGTTGCTTGAGGGCTGGAGAGGCATTGGCACCGGAATTTGGGGAGTTTGATGCTAAGGCGCACCTGGCCTGGGAAGATGTGATGTTGGAGAGGGCAGCGAGCCCAAAGTGCATTGGCCTCCGCATCAAGGAGTCCAAGACGGACAGGCAGAGGGCGGGGGCCATGGTGACGCTGCACAGAACGGGGACGGACATCTGCCCGGTGGAGTCGGTATTGAGGTTTATGGTGACCAGAGGAGCGGGACCAGGCCCTTTCTTCACGGACAGGGAGGGTGTGGGCCTCACCAGACGGGTGTTTGTGGAGGAGGTGAGGAAGGCGCTGGCGAAGAAGGGTGCGTCAGTCGAGGGCATCTCGGGACACAGCTTCCGCATTGGGGCAGCCACTGCAGCGGCCGAAAGTGGGGCAACGGCCGAGGAGGTGAAGGCGCTGGGGAGGTGGAAGAGCGGCGCCTACAGCGGCTACGTTCGGCGGGAGGAAGGGGGTCAGACTTCAGCTGGGAAGAAGTGGACTAGAGCCATCAAAGAGGGCTGTAGCAGCCAGGACTGATTGTTGTTTCGTATTGTCATCTTGCTCTATGTTCAATCGTATATGCCTTGTCTACTTGTATTGTTTGCCACCATATTACAAGAGAGCTGGGTGGTGGGGACTAAGGGTGTAGTCTGGTGAGGCTAGAGGGGTGTAGGTAGGAGTTGTGTGTGCGTGCGTCGGAGTAGTCGGGGCTCTCCGAGTGGTCGTGGTGGGGGGTGTTGGTGGGGTCATGCAGCTGACTGAAGAGAGATGAGAGTCAGCAGCACAAGGGCGAGCCTCAGGCAAAGCCTGGGCCCGCAACCCCCAGCAGGACATCGGAGAGGGGCGTGGTTGGGCGTGGCCCGCCACGCGCGCGCGACTAAAACCGACGGCACACACAATTCCTGAGGGACCACAGCCTGAGGGAATGTGTACGCTGGTTCGTGTAGCTTAGGCACCGCAGTGCAGAAGGTAAATGATGGTAGGGAGCGCAGCGGACCGAGGTTACCGGCAAGGGGAGGGCCAAGCGGAACTAGGTGGGAGGGCCACGGAAGTATAAGTGGCCTGACCTCGTGTAGTGGGCGTCAGTTGGAAAGTGATTAAAAACGGAAAGTAAGAAAGAGTAAGAATGGAGAGGGCCTCCAGGAGCAAAGGAAAAGCAGCGGCGGAGGGCCGCGAGAAAGAAGAGCCCACCCACCGCGCCCAGTTTTAGGAGGGTGTATGGGTAGCCAGGTGGTGGGACTATCTCCGGGTACCCTGCTTTAGGTAGGGTACTCCGTGACTGGTTTGAGTCGCGCGTGAAGGGGGGGTCATGCAGCTGACTGAAGAGAGATGAGAGTCAGCAGCACAAGGGCGAGCCTCAGGCAAAGCCTGGGCCCGCAACCCCCAGCAGGACATCGGAGAGGGGCGTGGTTGGGCGTGGCCCGCCACGCGCGCGCGACTAAAACCGACGGCACACACAATTCCTGAGGGACCACAGCCTGAGGGAATGTGTACGCTGGTTCGTGTAGCTTAGGCACCGCAGTGCAGAAGGTAACTGGAAAGAATATCTATTCGATGTGATGGCCTCATTTCTTTTGTAATCTTTCCCAAACGTCTCAAAAATGACCACAGCCGCTCCATGTTTTCTCAATCACTGAGACCAATTCCTTCACACCTTCGAGGCCCAAATATCAGCTAAACAGACATTGAGCAGACTAGTACACCTTTCTATCAGTCACCATCATTCTTATCAACTATAATACATTATTTCCAAAAATAAGAATAGTTAATCTGTGACCTCAATCGCAATTTTGTGAATACTAGAAACAATAGTTTGGATTTTTACAAGGTTCATTGTGTCCACATAAAATATTGACTCACTAATTACCAAATTACACAAACACAACCTACCTGACAAGACACTGTGTGTCCATAAGAATGAAAGGTGGGCAAGCTCAGGGTCATCTTTTTAAGAATGTCATCTCGTCCTAAGTTCTATAACAGATTTATCAGTAAACTGCAGGGACTAGCTATAATACTGCAGCATAGTTACCAGCAAATATTTAGATAATGAACATGCCACATCATACATCACAAAAACTTCAGAAAAACAACTCCTTGTGGATATTTTTTCCAGCATCCAAAGTGGGTATGTCAATCTAAATCCATAAATATAATCAATACTCTTAAAGATCAGCTATAGAAATTTTAGTGTTATTTTGGTTAACTACTACTAAAACTAAAAGTGGTGCAGTTTGCAATAACTAAAACTAAAAACTAAATTTACGGTTGGCAAAAAACTACAATAACAACCCAAATTATTGAACAATATGAACGAAGAAGCTTAGCACAACTGTTGTAGATTCCAGCAGGTGGGACCTGCTTATCAATATAAAACACACATAAAAAGTCAGAAAATATGGACTAAATTCTGTACTATTACATATAACCAAAAATAAAATTGCTGTCGGTATATTTAAATAACCAAAATTAAAGTTGGTAACTTCAGAAAACTAAAACTAAAACTGAACTAAAACTAATATTAAAGCCATTTTAGTTTAAAAACTATAAACAAAAACTAAATATAAATGTTAAACCAAAACAACACTATAGAATACAATACCGTTCTCCATGTTTCATGTTAACAAACTGATGAGGGAATTCATGACGGCAGCAATACCCAAAGACACCAGTTTCATCTAATGCCTTGTACCTTGAAGCACTGCGAAGCATACTTCCTGCTACAAAGTCATTACAATCCTATAGCAATAACCATAAACATTTCCATATAAATACAATAAAAAATATTTTAGACTTACTTGTTTAATATTACTGGATTTTTTATTACTACTTTCATTCACAAACTGGTCTAAGTCTTGCTGATCATTGCAAAAAAAAATGTTGTCATAAAGTGGAGATCTAAAACTAGAACCAGCTGCTTTTTTCCTTGGAAGACCAAAAATCGCATCCATGGCAAACACTGATTTTTTCCTTTCTTCACTGGCTACAAAATGAGATAGAACAAAAGTAAGCAACTTCAACTCTGTTCATTTATTTTCACTTGATGTATTAATTTATTCAATCATTTATTCATTCAATTTTTTTTACTATATCAACAACCCTTGATTTATTCAAAATTGTGCTCCCACCACCCTAAGCTATAACAGTCAACAGGCAAACAAATATGCAAAAATATATAATTGCTATTCATCTCATTTTTGTCAGGACTTCTGGTTTATATCCAAAGCACTTGTCCCACCCCATTGATTGATTTTCATCAAACTATCCCCGAGTTTGGCTTTAAAACTGTAAATTGATGCATACATGAGGCACCAAAATATTTTTTTTTTAATTCTTGCATTTTATCATTAGGTGGACTCACATGCCAAGACCATTCAATAACCCAGTAAAAACAATTGTTTTGCGCTTTGAAATATACTTTTTGTACTATATAACATGTAATTGTTGTATTTTATTGCTTGATGTGATTATTCTTTGTGGTCGTGTGTCTTGAAGGCATGGATTGTCCCAGTTTACTTTTACCAAATGTTGGCAATTATGTTATTCCATGTGCAAATCAAGAATAATATATTATCCAACCTGCCATGTTTCTGCTACGTGAAATATGTTAGCATCATTGTGAGCAGTTAGGAAGCATTGTGGGCAGAAAAATGTCATTGGGCCGCAGCGCTGGCATCACAGAGTAGCTAGTTCTGGACAGGAAGAGCATATCTGTCCTACTCTCATAGCAGCATTTTCAGTTAATGTTGACCGAATGGAACTCCTGAGTTCATTCCATCCCTCTATGGATGATTTGCAATGCAGCTCATGCTCAGTTGGTTCATTCATAGATTCATTTTCAGCACTATCATCCAGCATTAGCAGAGAATCTGAAAAATCTCCAGGGCAGCAGTTAGGTGTCCAAGATGGAGCAGAATTCCCTGTCACAGAATCCAAATTTATAATGCTACCAGCCTTAATTCTTCTGTATTGGAAGTCACGGATTTCTTTCCTCGTGTGGGTCGACTAGTGCGTTTAAGTGGTGGAATGCAGCTCTTCCTGAGGGTGGCCATTACGTTTAAAAATAAAATGAGTTTGGGTTCATAGGGGTCAAGTCGGCGAGTGGAATGTGTGGAACCTAAATCCAATACGAAGTATTGGGAAGGTTCCGTAGATACCTCTATGCACGTATTGGTAAAAAGTTCGCGAACCGGGTGAAAAATTAAGTAATCATGGCTCACCTTTGGACTCCAACATCGATGCCATTTTTACCTAAGCTAAAAAGCAACGTGATAATAAGCGCTCGCGCAAACAAAACCACGCGCACTGCGGCAAAAAAGTGGTGAGGCCTAAACCTCACCAGCCTCAGCGGTTCCGACTGCCTTGGTTTGGATATACAATGGTCTACAATTTATTATAGGTTTTATTATGAATAATAAAGATCTAAATTACAAAAGTAACCTAGATTTCTGTATTAAACATGTTGTATGTTTGCACCCATTTATGTTGGTTCCCTTGCCCCAATCCTACACATCTTAAGGGTGCCCTGCCACCGGAAACCGAGGCCCTTAACCGCAAATTGACTGTTTTTGCTATGTCTTTATATTTCTTTTTCTGTGTACTGTGGGCTTACTTTGTTGTTACAGGTGGAATGAGCACCAATAGAGGACTCCAGCAAGCCAAATTTGAAGAATGAAGACCCGTCTGGGACGGCGATACAGCTCTGCTCACCGGCTACTATTCGGTGTTATTTCGAAGCGGCCGAAGGAACTAGCGTGCTCTTTTTTTTTCCAGAGGTAGCTAGCGGGCTTCTTCGCAACATTACAGAGCCATATTTTTAATATCTATATTCTTTTTTTGTAAATATTAAATTATCGTGCCGTTTTACTCCTGCGTTATTCTAAAAAAATCTCTCTGTAACTTTATTCTAAGGGGGGTATGCTGCTTGTGCTCAAAATTTGGATTCAATTCAATGATTCAATTCAATGATACAATTCCACGAAATATCGATTTATATTTTCAAGTTCACTTCTGATTCGCTATTTTACCCCGCCCCCCATAAAGTTGAGCTCCGCGAACGCGCAATTTATTGGTAAGAGCATAATCAATTGACTTGTGGTAGCTCTAAAAAGAGCCCATTTGTAAACAAAAATAAGAAATACAATAATGAGCCGTGAGATGGCCGTTGTAACTTTGCAAAAGGTTGGTCCCTGGAGCAGAAGTGACCGCGTATTCCCAATGTTGCTTGGAGTTGGTTGCTCATTAGTGAGAGCGGGATAGTTCAGCACAAATTTCAAACTTGTAGGTGATAGGGCTGAAGAATATAACGGTAGCAATCCCGACAGAAAGAACTGAAGTGATGATGACGGAGTCTATACGCAGCCAAGTCTGAATACAAGGTTGGTGGAATAGTAGGAGCTGGTACCAGTCAGGATGGAGTTGGTCACCGTTGAGACAGAGTTTTAAGCTGCTCCAATGGCTTCACAAGTACAGCCTCACTCCGTACCCTGAAAGTATAATAGAAGGATGTTATTTGAGGTGACTGTTTCAGACTAGTACACTACAGTTATAAAGTTATAGCTCGGGGACCCGTTTGTCCTCCTGCTTCGCGGTAATTTGTAGATTTTTTTGGCGCCAAAGTTAATTGATCCGCGTAGAAATTGAGAGCTGGCCACGCGTGAATAGATTGCATGCGAGGGTTGGGTTACGGGCGGTTCTGCGGTATTATACTGAATGATTAAACGACCACAGATCCCGGTGGCAGGGCACCCTTAAGGGCATGTACATCATAGATGAAAAGGGATTTTTTTTTCTGATTTAGAAGTCATTTATGAAATTTTCTTGTTTTCTACCATATGTATAGAGGCCAGTAATTGAGATTTACGTTATTGGCGAGCGAGAGACACTTACAGGAGTAACACAATTGAAAATCGGGGATGTTTGTTGGCGAGCGAGCGAAGCGAGCGAAACAGTATTAGGGTTGATAATGCAAAATCGGGAATATGTTATTCAGCGAAGCGAGCGAGCGAGCGGAGCTTACTCTCTAATGAGTTCCCGATATATATATATATATATTTAGGTCTAGAAATTGTTTTTGTTCTTGGTGGGCGTAAGTGTGTACCCTTTCTCCTACGCGCGCTAGCGCGGGCCGGGTAACCTTCTTAGCAACATTTTGTTTTGTTTACCCGCCGTACGAAGTAGCGATGCCCAGTAGACAAAATGTTAGTAACGCTCGGTCAAGAGCTTTGAGGGCGTTAGAAACTCCTGAAGAAAAATTAGTAAGGAGAGCGATAATAAATGAAAAAGACAGGGCAAGGAGGAGGAGAGCTAAAACGAAACAGAAACAGGTAGCAAAGTAAAGAATCTGACAGTATTTTGTAGCCACACCAAGCATGCATGGAATAGCTTCAATTACATGGAACATGCATCGCTCGCTTCGCTATTTTGTGCTATTAGAGCACATCACTAGTATGTATATATGTGACCGGTTTTGGGATTTTTTTCGAAATAAAAATTATGGCAGAAATGGATGGACACCAGTTAGCTCTAGCTTCTGACGCAGTTGTAAGCTCTGGCGTGCTCTAGAACTCACACTAGGAGGCTAGAAACACTAGCCGGTTGGACTCGTGTAAGGAGAGTTGCTAAGAAATTATTGGCGGGCTTTTCACTAACGGCTGGAAAAAACTGTAGCTAACTAATTCACTTACTATATTCTACATAAGTCACGTACTCACGCAATTTTCGCATTCATAGTTTCTTAAGGAGCCCTGCATTAAGCCTTTTAGACTACTTCTTTCAATCCGCCTGTAACCGGTTTATTCCATAGTGTCCCTGAGACACGCAGTAATAGTATACGGACACAAGCCACGCCCCCTGACCCCTTAGCAACGCCTTTACCCGGCGCTTTTTTTTGAAATCAGCAATAATAAGTTTAGCAAAAATACTGAAGTGTTGTAGTGCGTAGGGCGAAGACGGCTTGTGCTACAGCTTCTAAATTAGGAGGACAGCATCCCAAGGCCCCGTGCAGCCTACTGGTAGAATAAATTAGAAAACTTTATGATGCCGCGTTTAGGCCGTGTGTAAGGATGGTAAGTATGCCCCTAAAATGCGCGCGTGGGCAACTTTTTTCTCCAAATAACACGTCTTTTTAGGCTTGACCCCAGTTTATTCTGAAACTACAGCATTAAGCAAGCCTTTATACTTAAGCGCCGAAGTGTGAGAAAATTCCTGCGAAAACGCTTGCTTTTCAAGAAACAAAAAGTTGATTCTAACGGTTACTATGGCATTAAAGACCCTTTTCCAGACTTAATTTCAAAACTTCGCCGTTTTAGGGGGGATACGGAGTGCCGATTGTTGGTTGTCAAGAGTCATTGGTAGTCAGAATGCCGTAGTATTAATGCTAAGGAACCTACTACTACTCCAGGGAAGCTGAGATAAGTACGTAATTCCATATTTGTTAGCTAAATATGCAAAAATAACTCTGGCCTTTCTTTTTTATAGCTAAGAGCTTGTTGTCAACAATGACTCGTAAATTGAAATAGTCAGAATGACTCAAATTTGGTACTACAAAAATTACCACTGCTCAAGAAAATGAGGTAAGAAAGTAATTTTGTATTTGTGTGCTAAAATTGATTGTCTTTTGTTTTTGTAGGTGAGAGCTTGTTGTCAAGAATTTAAGGTAATTCAGATGGTCAAAGTAACTTCAATTTGATACTACAGAAGTTATTAATACTCAAAAATGAGGTAAGTAGTAATTCCATATTTGTTGGCTAAAATTACAAAAAATAACACTGGTTTATTTTTTATCGTAGCTGAGAGCTTGTTCAAGAGTTACTGGTAATTGAGATTATCAGAATGGCAGATGTTTGATACTACAAAAGTTACCATTAATCAGGTAAGAGAGTGATTTTGTATTTGTTTGCTGAAATAAAAGGTCATAACTGCTATTATAGTGTTTGTATAATGAACTAAGCTAGAACATAGTAACAAAACTTAATTTTATGTTACCTAACTACCAGGCTCGCTCGCCATTTGTGCTCACACCCACTAGTTGGCGAGCGAGCGAAGCTTGGTAGAGTATCATCCATAGCTACAACAGCCGAAAAAAGTACTTCCGTTTCAATTTTCAGCACTGTCTAAAGCTTCATAATCTGGTCCACTTGCTTGCTCGATTCTATCATTAGCACCCTAACACGGCAATCGCGGTCGTATGATGTCCTGAAAGATCATGTGATACACTGCTTATAGGTTAACACGCATGCGCAATTTGCCCCGACGATACATCGCGACGATCGTAACATCACTATCGAAGATCGAAACATCGATACGGACGACCGAAACGTCGACGCGGTTGATCGAGACATCGATCGCAATAACCGAAACTTCGACACCTATTCACAGGCATTAATTTTGTCCACTATAGATAAAGTGTAGTCACGATCAGTAGAAAGTGTTTACTGTAATTGTAACTAAAAGCGGGTGGAACAGACTGAGATAGGGGGCGTAAGTTTCAGAAAGGAAGGCTAAAGTGGGAAAGAGAAGGTAAAAAGCGGTGGAATCGACGAGGAAAGCCGGTTTAGTAAAAAGGAGAAAGTACGAAAGAGAAGGCAAAAAGGGAAAAATAATATTGTAGTAAAAAGTTGGTGGAATCGATTAGTCGAGTAAATACAGCCTAAGTTAAAAAGAAAGGTGAAAGTAGAAAAACTGAAGTTACCAAGTTCACAATCGTGATAGAAGGACAGAAAGATTTAGAAACAGGAAAGGTGGACATAAGAGGAGAAGGACTCCTTGGCTCAAGAAGGAAGAAAAAAAAAAAAAAAGAAACACGGTCGATACAGAAATGAGATAGTTTAGGAAAAAATAGAGCAGGAGAGTGAAACTGGTGTAACCTAAACCAAGTGTAGAGAATGTTATAATAAATGAAAGTAACTTGCGCTACTGCATTCTTACTTTGCAATATATCAAGCGCCACTGTGTGGTGGGGTACTTGCTAGTTATATTATAAGGATCTCATCTTATTGACGTAATGCTACACATTACATTATGTTATTATGTATGAACCACATACATACTACATTTAAGAACACACCTCACTGAAAGTTCTACAACAATTATGTATCACTAATTGTTCAAGTTCACACAAAATGTTCGACATCAGTTGCCTTGCACCAGTTAAATAGTACACACCACACATGTCATCTCGTTGCCATTGACATAGCTACTTGGGAAAGATCCGGTATGAACTTCAACAGGGTAGAGTAGAGCTCCGTTAATATCTTTGCTTGTGCCTGGGACTCCCTCTGGATTGACATCTACACATGTGAACTGGGAGCGACTATGATGACTATGCCGTTCAGTCATAAGATATCCGTAGTATTCGCGAGTCCATCCCTTCAGACAGCTTATTCTTCCTGGTATCATAATCTTTGTGCCTCTTTTGGTTGAAAGGCAGGTGGCACATGGTACATCATGGTTGTGCAAGTTCTGGTAATAGGGTGCTGTGTTAGTTTCATACTCCACCTGATACAGATAAGACCGATGACCTCCATTCTTGGAAGAAAGAAATTCAGGATTTTCTGGAAGGCATAAAATATCTGCTGCTCCACCTCTGTGGGTGTAGTGGGAACCAGCTGCTCTTCCCTTGTAAATAAGCTGAGTTCCATCTGTACTAGGGCATGCCGTCTTTCCCCAGCGAATGTAAGTTGACCCTCCACTCATTCCATAAGCTCCTTAAGTTTCACATAGCATTTCAGCTGATTAAGGCAAAGTTAGTATGACTACTCATCATGCAATACTAACCTGAGCTTCCTGGAATGAATTCAACATTAATTTTAGGTCCCATTCCATTCTGTTTTGAGTTGGTTCCGGGAGGCATCACACTGATTTGAGTCTGTTGACTCTCAGCATCTTCAGCCTCGGCTTCTTCTTCATCTATAATGCATATATTAAAACTATAATAGACATAAAAGTCATTTTTTGATGAGTACCATTGTATCTGTAAGACTCCATTTCACCCACAGTTGCCTTGCTATGGCAGAGAGTGAGAAGATACACTCCCACCAGAGCAAGAGTTACTGCTGCTTTCATTATTTTCTCAGGTACTGCTAGAGAATTAGGTGTTCAAAGACAAGTCCAGATTCCTCTTACTCCCGTGTTCCCAATAAAATCTTCAACTTTTATAGTGCGATAAATAAATATTTGACATATTTTATGAATACTCATGGATGTACATTAGATCACAGAAACAACTAAACCCATCTGGTCTATAATTATGTTTCATGATCATATTATAATTATTGATTTAATCAAGAATTAAACTACAAATACAATATAGAATATCATGTTTGACATTCTTCAGCTATAAATGTCCATGTAGCTAAACAGAAAACATTCTAGATTGTCCATTACTTGATTACTACCATCAATACTTGAAATGTTCTTTGTACTTAAAAAAAGCATGTTAATTGTTGCTGGCTTTAATACGATCTATGGCCATGTGGCCTATTATGTTCTATGGTCTAAAAATGCTGGATAGCCTAAAAATGCTCCATGGCCTAAGCTCTTCTAGTTTAAATGCTCCATGGCCTAAGCTCTTCTAGTTTAAATGCTCTTCAACCTGAACAATTCTCCAACCCAACATGCTCTAGGGCCTAAAATGCTCTTTGGCCTAAAAAGTACTTTGGCCTAAAACGACCTTTGACTTAAAAAAGCTCAACCTGAACTGCTGTCAGACCTAAGAAACTTTATGTCCTGAAAAGCTATTAGGCCTAAAAACTCTTCTACCTAAAATGTTCTCTAACCGAAAAATCTGTAGCTATGGCAAAACTTAATGTTTTCAGATGTAAACTAATCTCTGTCCTAGCCCTGAAACCTAATATGTTTTATCTAAAGTGCTCTCTGACCCAAAATGCTCTCTAGCTTAAAAAGCTCTTTTACAAAATGTGCTCTATGCCCTCTGGTTTAAACATCTTCTTGGCCTAAAATTCTCTCTGACCTAAAGTACTCTGGTACCTAAAATGCTCTCTGGCCTATAAATCTCTTCGGCCTAAGTTGCTTTCTGGCCTATGGCATGTAAACATCGCTATATTCACTCTTTGTCCAAAAATGCTCTATGGCTTGAAATGCTCTCTTGCCTAAAACTAGCTGCTCTCTGGCCTTAATATGCTCTCTGGCTTATTCTTATAGTTTTTAATCAGGGTATCTATTAATTTATTATGCTATAGACCTGAAGTAGCTAAAGTGTACCACCAGATTTTAGGCTAAAATATTTATTTATATTCTCAAAGAAATGACAATAATTTTTTAAGCTATGCTTTAGATCGCATGTATAAGTTACACAAAATATATACATGTGATTATTATAGCTATGTATCACTTAAAATGTGTATACTCGCTGAGCACGAAAGGCATTCCACTATATTTGATATTGAGGTCAAGGATGTTATAGTATGTGAAAGAATAACTAACCTATGTTTTTATTTACTTCCCATCTGAATAAAGAATTGACCATAGCTAAATGCTTCAGGTGCACAATGAAATTTTGTTTGTGTAAAACGGGACTAGATTTATGCAGGGTGCTATCAGATGGAGTATTAATTAAAAATATTTGACATATTTTATGAATACTCATGGATGTACATTATATCACAGAAACAACTAAACCCATCTGGACTATAATTACATTTCATGATCATAATTGTAATGATTGATTTAGACAAGAATTAAACTACAAATATAATATAGAATATCGTGTTTGACATTCTTCAACTATAACTATCCACATAGCTAAACAATCCTTCTAGATTCCTTCCCCTTCCCTCATTAATAACCCCCTTCACCCCCTCCCTCCCTCTCTTCCTCCCTCTCATCATCAATTTTCCCCAACTTCTTGGAGCCTGTAGACTATAGCTAATCCTGGATTGGCTAAGAATGCTTTCTAGTCTCCTATATCTTGACATTAGTAAAGAATTTCAATTTAGTAGGTAGTTTCAGTCATTTTATAGATTGCTAGGTGCATATTGCCGATTAGAGAATAATTGTGAATTCAGCTATTACGGGTGCATAGAACACTGTCAGATGATAATTTCAGCCATGCTAAGCTTATGAGTGATAATAGCATAGGTTCCCATCAGACATAAATGCCAAATTAAAAAAAAATTGGGTGCATTCAGCAAGTTAGAATTATTTGTAATGTGACTAGACATAGCTAGTTGACAACCTAACACACTTCTGCAGACGGAGTAGCAAACGGTATTTCACTGGTCAAGCTACACAAATTACAACAACTGTTGCCTGTCCCACGTACAGCATTCTATGGTTATATTAGAAGTCATCAAAACAGTATTAATTATCTAGCTAATTTTATTGGTTACAATATTCATCTGATTCATTACTTCCATCTCTCACTCGCTGAGTAACACCACATAACCAGCTATCAGCAAGTATCTAGGCCCCTGTGAATTCTGATCCTGAAATATTAAAGCCACAATAAATGCAGTATATCATGATATTGATTCTTTATTACAATGTTTTTATATTCGGAATAATAATATTGATTCTTACAGAACATCTAAATAGTAGCTATTTAATTGAAAAATAAACCAAGATGTGCGATCCTGTGGGGTCTTTCGTGAGTTGGACAATGAAAATTTTCATTGTCCAACTGACAAATAAACTGGAGCATTAAGAGTGCTAACCCTCAGCGTTAGCTAAAAAATGCAATAATTTGCAAAAGAAGTCGGTATTATTGAAAAACCAAGTTCTTGTAATTTCAAATTATAACAGTAATACTTTTGTTCTATCTATTTTAACTTGTCTAGCTAGGGCATTTTAAATTGGCCTGCTTGCATGTCTGGGATTCTTCAGGCACTTCAAGAGCGTTTTGTGGGCATAAACTTTAGAACCAACCCTTATACACACTGTGCGTCCACGCCGGCCTAGGTATGATGCGAACACTTAAATTGGTGACAGCAAAGTTTGTTGCTGCCACCAGACCCAGAGAGGCACTGCAAAGTCTATCCTTAGCCCGAAGGATCAGAAAAATAGATGTTAGGTTTACAATGCACAGATTCCAAGTGATGCACACCCATGTGGCACAGCCATATATAGTAAACTGGGCCACGCAACATTTAATTTAACAAAACGAATGCGTAACCTGACGTGATACAGAATGATAATGATAAACTCATACTTGTGCACAATCATCTAGCTACCTATAAGCACACACATACAGAGAAACAGTTACATGCTCATATTGATGTGAGGTGTGGCCTCACATCTCCCCCTCCTTCCTTTGAGACGTGTCTTTGGTCGTCTTCAGGCTCTTCATATGTCCGGCTGAGGCAATCTGCTACCCAATTTTCGTCTCCAGGTCTGTAGCTGATTTCGAACTTGTATTCCATCAACTTGAGTGCCCACCTCAAGAGTCTTCTGTTCTCCTGGGGTTTGGTCACAATAGAGATAGGAGTGGCTTGTGGTCGGTGATGACGTGGAACTTCCTTCCATAGAGGTAGAAGGAAAAGAAATGGATGGACTTCATCAGGGCCAACCCCTCCAGCTCCTGAGCAGAGTAGTGATTTTCCGCTCCATGTAATTGACACGAATAGAAAGCCACAGGTAGTAGCTGCCCATCTGGTTTCACTGATAGCACGCTACCCACGCCAGTCCAACAGGCATCAGTCTCCAACACATACACATCACTACACACAGGGATATACAGACATACACGTTTGCATAATGATGTTTTTAACTCACAAAAGGCTCTTTCCATGGCCTTATCCCACACCACCGTAGCTGGAGCTGCTTTAGAGATGGCTGGAGTGAGCATTACAGATTGTTGATGAAATCGTGGAATAAACTTTCTATAGTAGTTGATGGTACCCAAGAAAGACCTGAGCTGTTTCCTGGTTCTCGGTCTTTGGTATTCTGCCATGGCAGTGACCCTGTCCTCAGGGACACTAAGTGTTCCGTTACCAATGTAATGGCCTAAGAATTGAAGCTTTGTTTTGCCAAATTCGCATTTCTCAGTTCTACAAGTCAAACCCGCCTTGCGTAAGCTGCCAAAGACATGCCTCAAGTCCTCTAAGTGCTGCTGCCAAGTGGGTGACCAGATCAGTATATCGTCAATGTAGACGCATGAGAAAGACATACAGTCCTTCAACACAATATCCATCAGCTTTTGAAAAACTGCCGGGGCGTTACACAGCCCAAACGGCATCTTCCGGTATTGCCATTTGCCCCAAGGGCAAATAAAGGCAGTTGTGGGGGAACGGGTCGTTGGCCGAGGTGGCGATGAGGCTTCCTTGGTCCGACTGTCCCGCTCGAGGGTCGCTGCCACCAGAATCCAGGTAATGGCTCTTGCTCGTCTAGAGTAATCCGGCTCCTTTATAACGCTAGGGTGGCTGGAGCTCATCTCGCAATCGCGCCTCAAGTGATAGAGGTTTAAAACTATTATTGAAACTATTCTAGACTAATTTGACACGTGCGTGACTTGCCTATTTATTGGTCAAGGCTACGCACGTGCCGACACAAAAGATACAAACATCCGGTCACAAACATTGCATGACGTCTACCTACGCTAACTATAATGATACAAAAATTACTCAATATAAATGCATACACAATAATAACATCCACTGTCCGTTCTACCAGTTCATTTCTCTTCTCTCTTCTTTTGAGTCTTCTCTCTTTCATTGGAGGCCAGACCCACAGCAGTCTTGGGTCTATCCTCCTCTAGAACTTCCACCTGATGGAAGCCCTTGGTGAGGTCAAGCTTTGATAGCACACCCGTTTCCCCCACCTTACAGATCAGTTCTTCCATTCCAGGAATATAATAGGGTTCTATCACTGTTACACTGTTCAGTTTCCTGAAGTCAACACAGAGCCTAACCAGGTTGTTTGCCTTCTTTACTGGAACCAGTGGTGAGGCCCAGGGACTATCTGACCGTTCTATGATCCCAGCTTCTTCCAGACTGATCAACTCATCCCTGACCTTGTCTCTCATACTGAGGGGTACAGAATAAGGGGGTTGTGCAATGGGTATTTCTTGTTGAGTATCAATCTTAAGTTTCACAACATTGGTTGAACCAGTACCACAACTGAAAACTTCACCAAATTCCTCCAACACCTTCTTCAGTTGCTCCTCATCAAAATTCCCACACACACCACTCAGTTTCCGCTTTACATCCTCACCTCATTCCTCTTCCAACACCACATCTAACTTACTCACCTTCACCCTCTCCAGATATCGAATCAAGTTGTTTATGTGAACGACCTTTTCACCTCTTCTTCAACCCTCTCTCCTAATCTTATAATTAACATCACCTTTCTTCCCCACTACCTCAAATGGCCCTTCCCAACTTTCAGCCAACTTGTCACAGAGTCCTGGCACTCTGTATAGCACTTTATCTCCTACTGCAAATTCTGAGTTTGCTGTATTTGATGTACCTCCTTCCTTAGCCTTTGCTGTACCCAGGGCAGCTGCCTCCCTGAGCAGTTCAACCCTTTCCGCCACTTGCTCCACCCAAGCACACACCTTTAACTCTCCTCTAGTGACCTCAACTATGCTATGGTAAAGAGCATCAAGTGGTGTTCTTGCCCTGAACCCATGAACTAGATCAAAAGGTGTATAACCCATGTGCCTTAAAGAACAGTGCATACGGCACTTGTGGAACCCAATCTCTCTCTTTCTCTATGCACTTGCTAATGGCACCTTTCAGCGTCCTATGCATCCTTTCCACTGTCCCATTGCATTGGGGATGGCAAGGGGAGGTTCTTATCTGTTGCACCTGTACTATCTCGCATAACTCTTTCAACAGCTTTGACATGAACTGCGAGCCCTGATCAGTCAAGATTTGATCAGGTATACCCGTTCTGGAAAACACTTCCCACATTCCTTCAGCTACCGATTTGGCTGTTATCCTTCTGAGGGGAACTGCATCAGGCCACTTGCTGGCCAAGCAAATGGAGGTGAGCAAGTATTGGCATCCTCCCTTACCCTTCTTCATGGGACCCACTAGCTATATCAAAAGCCATGGACTGAAATGGCTCAGTGAGGACCGGTCTCTCCACCATAGAAGCCTTCTTGGGGGGGGTATTTATTGTGTAACTGGCACGCCCTACAACTATGACAATGATCACTGATTTGTTTGGTCATCCCTGGCCACATAAACCATTTCCTAATCATCCCTAACACCTTCTTTGTACCCAAATGCCCAGACTTCTCGTGAGCAATGGTCATTACTCTCTCCCTGTATGATTCTGGCACTACCAAAGCATTCCCAAACTCTTCCCAATCTACCATTCTGTGTTGAACTCAGATCCCGTTTCTCCATCTGTATCCTTTCTCCTTTCGGTCAGCCAACTCTCTCCAAACCTTCAAACTCTCATCCTCCTTTACCTCAGACATATAACTACTTCTTTCATCCCCTTCATCTATGGGTGTCCAATTCCTCATGAACTTCTCCCACTCTTCTTCCTTATCTACACCCCCACCCTCATTCAAACCTGGTTTGTTGGTAGTGGCTACTGACTCCTCCTCTTCCTCCGACACTGTCAAGGTTGCTTCTGATGCTGCTACAGTTTGGTTGGGTTGTGTCTCCCCGCTGGGCATAGTGCTGGCACTCTCCTCTGCTGGAGATTGTCCTTCCCCTGCTTCTACCACCACTTCTGTCTCGGGTCTTGCTGCAGATGCTGCCCCCTCAGCTTCCACGTGTGTAGCTTCTTCTAATGCTCCTTGCTGAGCAACTGAAGTCTTGATTGACGACACCTTGGCTAGGGGGTCACTCCTTTCACCAGCCTCAACCCTTGCTTGGGCTCTGGTTGTCACCGCCAGAATCTTCACCGACTGACTGATTTCAACTGGCTTGGGACCATGCAAGACTTTACCAATCCATTCGTACTCCTCCTTATCCTCAACATCCAAGGGAAATAAACAGTTAGGTGGGCATTTCCCAGTTCGGTCCACAACCGCCATTCTCTCCAACACCTTATCTGCTATCCCAAAGGAGACCTTCGCCACATCATGGACCCCTCTTAAAGCACCCTCTGCCATGCACTTCTCACCTGTGTAAGCATCCTTGGGGACCATAGATTCTGGCACCACACCTAAATCTGCACCACTGTCAATCAAAATTTCAGCCTCTACGCCATTAACTGTACCTCTTACTATACCTCTCTTCCTTCTTGAGGGCATGCTTACATTAATTTGCCTAAAATGGCCTTCCTTCTTAACTGTTCTGCTGCCAGCACTGCTGCTGGTGTTTGGCTTGCCTTTCTCCGGGCATTCAAAACTCCTATGACCCTCCTTGTGACAAAGAAAACAGGTCAAGGTCCTGGACGCTGAGCTGCTGCTGCCTGAGCTGCTTGCCCCTGATCTAAACCAACAAACATCCGCCTTGTGTCCCATTTTCCCACATACCTCACATGCCAACTTGCTTCCAGACTTGGGAGTGTGCCCTCCGTCTTTGCTACCTCTCTCACTTCTGCTACTACTAACTGTGGAGCCTGGGAGCTTTGTGAAGTCTCCCACAGCTCTGGTAGACATCCAAGCCCCTAGTGTGGTCTTGAGCTCTGTTGGGTTAGCAATGCTAGACCCTTCGAGAAATACCTTCCCATTCTGTGGCAAGTGCTCCCTTAGCACAGCCCTAATAAGCCTGAATGATGCCTCTTCCTCAGTTTTGAATCCTCTCATGATTCCCTTACAAACTTTACCTATGTGATCATACAGCTGAATTGCATCATACTTCTTCAACCCTTCAGTAGAGAAAGCAAACAATTTGTGTCCATACACCACCTCAGTCTCTCCCACTGAATCTAATAACAGCAATTTGATCTCACCATAGACTGCACCTTCCTCCACTCTAGATTTGATGTATTCAGCTAACTTCTCTGGCAATCTGGCATACAGTTTAGAGCACCATTCTTTTTCCTCCAAATTACATCCCTTCACCAAATATTCAAACTGGTCCAAATAAGCACGCAAGTCTCCTCCCACTTGACTTGCGCCTATATTCCTTTTCTTCCTCTTTCCTAATTTTCTCCTCTTCCCTTCTAACTCTTTCATGCTCGAGTTTTTCCTTCTCAAAATCCAACAGTTCCTTCGCTCTCCTTTCTTCTGCTTTCATCCTAGCCTCTTCTAACTCCTTCATCTCTCTAACCCTCTGCCTTTCTTCCTCCTGCACTTTCCTCATCCTCTCTTCCTCTGCTAGCCTAGCTCTCTCCTCTCGGGCTCTTTCTGCCTCAACTCTAATTTCAGTATCCTTAGTGTGTTGGGTTGTTATAGCACCGACCAGGTCCCTCATTTGCTGTTGATTCTGCTGAATTATGGCCATTAACATTCTCTCCATAGACATTCCCTGCGCACTTTCCTCAGTTGTACTATCCATTTCCCTGTTCTCCGCACTTCCTCCCAAATCCAAAGTGTTAATTACTTCCTCAGTTAGCACTTTCCCTGCCTCCTCAAACTCCTCTTCCTCACTCTCACTTCCAGTGGCAACCCAAACTTCTCTCTCTCCCTCCTCACCTCGAGGTGTTTCTTTTTCTTCTCCTCCCTGGGTGTCTACCGTTGCAAGGCGATGCCGGGTTCTGTAAGGAGACTTCTTAGGGCCCGTTTTGGCTGGTCTTGAAGGGTGGTAAATATGGTCTCTTTGCCTAGACAATTTAGGAGTCTCCGAATGCACTGCTTTTTGTTCTGCTTGCTCAGCCCAGCCACCTCCTCGGCCTGATCCTGCATGGGGTGGGCAGAACTTGGCCACAGAAGAGCTGCAAACACAAACACAAGAAAATAATAATAAACACAAGGAAAAATGAAACAGGACACTGATACACAACACAAGGAGACAGTTCTATGGTCCTTTTGCGCGTGGAAGCCACTGTTGCTGCCGCTTCCATTATCGTCTTTTATTTTTCCTTCTCAGCACTTCGTCGCCGTGTTTTTCCTATGATGCTCCTCTAGCTGTTGCTGCGTGGGGGCACCTCTCCGTCGCGTCCTTCTCGGATACGTCTTGATCGAGCCGCCGGTCGTAACACTCTGCTCTGATCACTGGTTCAAGTTGTTTGGGGCCAGGCTATGTCGAAACGTCACTCGGGATCCCACCACTGCCACCAATTTTGTGCATCCACACCGGCCTAGGTATGATGCGAACACTTAAATTGGTGACAGCAAAGTTCGTTGCTGCCACCAGACCCAGAGAAGCACTGCAAGTCTATCCTTAGCCCGAAGGATCAGAAAAATAGATGTTAGATTTACAATGCACAGATTCCAAGTGACGCACACCCACGTGGCACAGCCATATGTATAGTAAATTGGGCCATGCAACATTTAATTTAACAAAATGAATGCGTAACCTGACGTGATACAGAATGATAATGATAAACTCATACTTATGCACAATCATCTAGCTACCTATAAGCACACACATACAGAGAAACAGTTACATGCTCAAATTGATGTGAGGTGTAGCCTCACACGCACCTCGAACTGATCCATACTTTCTAAAGCTGTTTTATGACCTTGATACTCAGCAATACGGTTTTGCAACTTTCTGAGGACCTCATGGTATTCTCTGGCTTTAGTATTAACCTTCTCTTGGTAGAAAAAAATAGCCAAAAGAACATTTGGACTTTCTGATGTGCACATTGAACAAACGCTTAGGTCACATTGTTTGAAGAGCAGGTATACTTACAATTGATGAAAGAAGCACACCTCCAGCAGCAGAGACGCCCAAGACCGGACAAAAGAAGTTTGTTAAGAACTGGAACTACGGAACGCAAGCAACAAATCTGAACCGGGCGCAGTAAAATTTGTATGCTCACTTGAGCAAATGTGATTCTAAATGGCAGCTAAATGATTGAATGGGCATGGTCATATAGCACTGCACCGTAGTTTGCCTTTTCTCTTGTTTTCTCAAAAACTATAAGCTGAAATTCTAAAATGTGGCCAATTAAAGGGACTTAAAATCATCATCTAGTCGGAGTTCCTCTTCTCTCAAGACATAAAAGTCCGCCATGTTCGAGATCAGCTGTTGACAGGTGAATGAATGAAAGTGAGTGCGAAATAGTATGAGCAGAGTAGATCCAGAAGGAGTTAATAAAAGATTCGTCAAGTTCGTCACAGGCAAGTGTATAATGTCTGTATGCCTAATAGTTTGTGTCACATTGATGGTTACCACAAACTCAGAATTGTACTTCATGGGGGTATAGCTAGATGGGTATTCTAGACTATATAGCAGTTTATCTTCAAGCTAGCGACAACAATAGGTAGAAACTGTGCTTCAGTATTTTTTAATGCAGTAGCTGATATGCTATCATCTAAAGTTAGGTGTGACAAGGGAGATGAAAATTTTGGTTTCCAAATTCATGGTGAATCATCTCGTCCTCCTGTGTTTGGGTCACAGGATTAGTTTTGTATAGACTGGGAAGGACCAGTAGGGGTTACAGAAGGTGTTGAATGTATTGAAGTTCCAACATCACCCAGACATTTAACATCATAGCAGCTGGTGGAATTAGCTAAAGCAGAATAATAATCCTCTAGAAGAATATGATGATTTTGAACTGTCCAGGTATTTATCAACAAAAAAATTACTTAACCTCTATTATTTGTAATCAACAATTTCATTTTGTTTTTTAAGTCATTGAAATAACATTGAGACCCACAAAATGTTTTAATGAGACGAAACCTTCATGATTCAAAATACCGAAAGTGAACTTTTCTTTATAAGCACCAGTCTCATGATGTTTGCAGGGCAGGTTGAGTTGCAGAGCACAAGTAGAGTCTGTTGGCCACTCACTGTCATGATCAAACCTGATGGTAATGGGATCATCAAACCCTAATGGAGGAGGATACTCTTCTCCAGAGCAAAAAGTTAATATTTTTCCTAGGGATAGCCCTTGCTGATCAATATGGCTACCTGTAAAGTATCAAAAGACAGGAAATGATTTACTAAACACTGCATAGTTACTTAATTGTCTTATTTTACATTCATTTATTATTATTATTTTTTTTTTTTAATTTCAGTAAATTGAATCCAGACAATTTAAACTAGATTGACAGATTCATATTTACCATCAAGTGTGTAAAGCAAGTCCACAAATTCCATATAAGTGGCTCTTTCTTTCATAGCATGGATCGTGCCATGCTCAAAAAAATGTACCTTTCCAATTAAGTTCCTGAACATATCTGCATTAAAAGGGAAAAAAAGGTAAAATATACACTATTGTTTACCAGCTGTGGGAGCAACCTGCTTTCCTCCTACAAAGAGAGGTGTCGTGAAAGTCGTCAGCTCTTATCTCAAGAGGAGAAGTTATTGTCGACTTCAAGGGAAGATGCTGCCCTTATCTCTCGTAAGCTAGACCTAGGGTTCTAAGTACTAGCCTTATGGTTGACTTGATTTAATTAAGAAGAACCTGGGTTTGAGTACAAGAACTAAAGACTGACTGATGGGGTATGCAGGCATGCCAGTTTATATAGAAAACCAGCCGGTACACCCCTATTCTGAGTGAGCATGATATAGAACTAACAGGTACTTAAATCTGATTGGTGGAGATGAGATATGGCCAAATATGGTTGCAAAAATGGAAGGAAAAGTGTGAATTAGTGTTAGGGTGAAGTGAACTGTATGAATACTAATTAGTGATCTGTTAATGAAATAAATACTACAAGTAATTACAATGAAATAAATAGAAACAATTAGTTCAATAAACAGTTACATGTTGGAGTGGGGTTGTGTTAGCTATATGTGTGGCTGGAGATGTGATCTGTGCTGGAATCTCCACCACAAGAGGCTCAAACATATTTCGATTCTCGTATAGACTCAAGAACCCCCAATGCAGACAGACCATCAGAGAACTGGTCCAAAGCTGACTTACTTCTTAATACCGCATAATGAAGCATTGTAACTCGCATTAGAAATGCTTTTGTGAATCCTACATCTAAAATTTGATCCGAGCTTGAAAGACAAATATCTCTCAAAGAGGAGCTAAAACACGAACACCTTTAGAAAGGAGAGACGTCCCGAAATATCAAATCCCCCAGACTAATTGCTAAAATGTGCTGAGCAAGCTTATATAGGCCACAATGATCCAGGGTCCAATGAAGATTGGACTATTTAAACTCATCATCATCATCATCATCTATTATTATTATTATTATTATTATTATTATTATTATTATTGTTATTATTATTATTGCTATTATTATTATTATTATTATTATTATTATTGTTGTTGTTGTTGTTATTATTATTGTTATTGTTGTTGTTATTATTATTAGTTATTACTATTATTGCTATTATTGTTGTTGTTATTGTTGTTGTTATTGTTATTATTATTGTTATTATTATTATTATTATTATTATTATTATTATTATTATCATCATCATCATCTACTGTTATTATTATTATTACTATTATTATTATTATTATTATCATCATTATTAGTATTATTACATTTTATTATTACTCATCTCAAATCCTGACTCATATGCGCGAGAGCTAGAGACTTAGAGAGAGTGATACCACCAAGTGCGACCTGGAGTGCCACCCCGAGTGTGACCGCGAGTGCGATACTGGAGAGCAAGAGCGAGTGCGGTACCAAGTGCGATACTGGAAGCGACACCGAGTCCGGTGCTCAGTGCGTACCAATTCATCGTAGCATCGAAGACCAATATCTGAACAGTTCACCGATTATTTTAACTAATAATTTCCATGTTGGCGCTCCATGCAATGGTAGCAATTATGAGCTTTTAGGAAATACTTCTTGTATATGTGTAGCTATGACCACATGCAATTTTTTTGGATGCAAGAGCTAAAAAAGCAGCAAAATGATTTGTCTTAGCCTTTCATTGTTTCTCTTGCTCATTATAGTTCCCTTCAAGCTCTTTTTGGTTCTTCTTGTAAACCCATATAATGCAGCTTAATATCACTAGCTAGCTATACCATAGTTAATTCCCCCATTTCAGGCTTCCTTTCACAGGCTTGAATCTGTATGTACTAGATGAAATGAAAAGTAAAAATACAATTTGTTATATAAAGGATTGCATTTTGCAGTTCATAAAGAGCACAACAGTAGCTAACTCCCATTTTCAGTTTCCTCACAAATTAGTGAAGCTGCCTGTCAGAATGTCTAATTGAATGAAATTCAATTGTATGCATGCATTAATTTAAACAAGTTGGCTACCTTCGTGTATATTGTTTTTTTAAAGAAATTTTTTGAAAATGTGAAGGATAAATAGCAGTTCAGCTGTGCATATTTTGATAATTGGCTTACCCTATACTGCATGCATCTGGAAATTATTCAAATAGCTTTAAAAAAACAAAAGACAGAATCACAACCATTATTGAAAAAAGGCATCTCAAGTGTATGATTGACTGATTGTGATCGACAGACAGCAGGATTATTTGCCTTTAAGCTTTGACAGCCTCACACAAACTCTGAAATTAGAGTAGCAAACAGTATTTCATTGGTCAGCCACACCACCGACTCATTCGCTACCCTATAGCCTTCTATGATAGAAAACTGAACTAATGCTATGTATCAGAGTAGCTAGTATAATTAATAGCTGATCATTATTGATTTCAATATTAAATAATTCATTACTTCACCTCTCACGAAATACCATAACACCATAGTAACCAGTTACAAACATCCAGGTTCTGGCGAATTCTCAACAACTATAAGTATTCAAACATTGCATCCTGAGTGTTCTACAATAACAAAATTTTTTTAACAAGAATACATTGAGATAACAGTAACCAAGTAGTCTGAGAAGAGCTATAATGAGCAAGAGCAATAATAAAAGGTTAAGACAAGTAAACTGGTCCAGGTGCAAATTATTTTGCCTGGTTTTGCGTTGTTATTTTTTGTTATTTTTTTGTTTTGCATCCAAAAAAAAAAAAATCCTCTAGCTATAGCTAAGTTCATAAAATAATTCACACATGAAGTGTTTGCTGACCACCCTTTTAATTCTCCCTTTTAGTTTCTGTTCTATTTTTCCCACTGGTTT